>TARA_R110000803_G_scaffold210775_2_pt1 | contig 18499 bp, 16 predicted proteins | sample TARA_R110000803 | Tara Oceans TARA_R110000803 (sample SAMEA4397772) | marine metagenome | biome: Polar Biome; feature: [SRF] surface water layer (ENVO:00010504); material: water (ENVO:00002006), including particulate matter (ENVO:01000060) such as... | depth 5 m | reverse complement strand
ATTTCTCTGATAAGTATGACGATGAAGCGGGTCAGAATTATAAACTCAATTACCCTAAACCTATCGCCCAGTCGTGTTGGTGGATGTATCCTAAATTCGTCCTTCCAGTGGTTTCATCGTCACTCGTCCTATCAGCTTACTCGGGGATGAAACGAGACGGATTAGTTGATCCATATAATAATGCGTTATATTCATGGAACGCTCGAATGACAAAGGGTAATCCGTTGGAGGAAGAACAAGTATATGACGTTGATTCCAGATACATGAACCAGATGACAAATACGACGAAATATACTTATTCGGGTGTAGGAGTAGATCAAATGAAAGATTTCGTATTTACTATCATACTATATCAAGATAAAAAATTCTATATCCCTACGGATAAAGCGACAGACGAGTATATGTCTCGTAAGTTAGGTTATGGAGATATTCATCTTCTAAGACCCGATATTAATGGGGTCGCGTTAGGAGGAGGAAGTGCTTTAAATGGATGGTCGTATGAACCCGTTGTCGCTCCTTCGGTTTTAAATTCGGGGTCTTTATTTATTCGTCTTGATAACCTCACTCAAAAATCTATTAATGGAGCGGTTGGTCGTCCTTCGAAAATCCTTTATACATTACCTCAACAAGACCAGAGAGGGGGCTCGTCGGGGATTTTATACTACGAACCTCACGACCGAGTATATGTGAAACTCGGAAACCCAGAACCCCTCACGATAAATACTTTCGATCTATCTATCTGCGATGAGAATGAAGTTTTAGCGAAGACATTACAAGACCAGACGATTATCTGCTTACATTTTAGGGATAGACCTCATTTAAATTAAATATATATATAGATATACATGAAATCGGTTGTCATAAAGAACTCACCGAACAAAGGAAAAAAAAAGATGGCGGTCTTCTACGAAGACAAGAATAAAATCAAAACGATTCATTTCGGTGCTGAGGGAATGTCTGATTATACGAAACATCGAGATGATAAGAGAAAGGAAAGATATTTAAGTCGCCATAAGTCAAGAGAGAATTGGAACGACCCCATGACTGCGGGGTCTCTCAGTAGATTTATCCTATGGAATAAACCCACCTTAAAAGCGTCTATCGCTGATTATAAGAGGCGTTTTAATTTTTAGATTTAATTACCCCTTTTTATCCTAATTTATACAAAATTTAAATAAATTAAAGTAATATAAAATGGATTGTATGCCCGAAGTGATAGAAGAACCCGAACAAATCAACGATGAATCATTAACAAATCCAGAGACGGGGGAGGATAATGAGAATTTCATTTATGAGGAGGAAGCGGATTTGATGCCCGAGATTGTCGCTAAGATACCCCAGATAAAAAAGGAAGATATTTTTTTAAGGGAAGGCGAGAAAGAAGTCGAACCTAAACCTAAGAGGAAGAAACGACCCCCCATGAGTGATGAACACAAAGCGAAATTGGCTGAGGCGAGGGTTAAAGCGTTAGCGACAAGAAGAAAGAACTCTTTAGAAAAGAAAGAGATGAAGGAATTAGAAAAGAAAAAGAAACAGATGGAGAAACAAAACCTCATCGACTTCGTTGAAGGAAAGACAAAGAAAGAAGTAATCGTTGATCCAGAACCTCCGAAAGTCATGAGAGTTAAAGAACAAGATAGAGAAATCAAAGAACCAGAACGAGCCCCCGTGCCCTCCATTTCTGTGCCTTCTCCTAAAAGAGAATACATTACAAAGGAAGAATTAGAAGAGAGTAATCTACAAGCGATAATGAAGTATGAAGCGTTAAGAAAGAAAAGGAAGGAAGAGAAGAAAGTATTAGAAACAATACAAAAAGAAGAGGAAGTAGTAAGACAGAAAATTAAGAGGGCGTTACCAGATACGAAAGCGTATTACGGTCGAGAATTACCTAACGACTATTTTAAGAATTGTTTCTAAAAAATAAATAGTTGATTCATGTAAATGGAGATTTTTACGTTGGCGGAATTAGGAGTTTTCCTCGGAGTAGTAGGAGGAATTATAACGAGTATCTTATTAACTATACAAAAATCGAAATGTGATAAGATAGATTGTCTATGTATTAAGTGTCATAGAAAACCCGAATTAAATACTGAAACATATGAACCTTGATCCAGAAGTGTAAAAAATATACCATATTGACATTAACAAGTTATATCTGTGTCAATGTGGTATATTTTCTATAAATAACTATAAAAAATAAATCCACAATCGACACACGATATTAACGTGTTATATCCATTATGGTATATCCTTATTTTTGATTCATTAATTTTTTTATGAGTATATACCTCATAAAAAAAACTTCCTCTCTAAAAACTAAAATCACTGCAAAATTCGCTATCGTGTAATCATCTCCATAAGTCAGTACCTCAAAAATCTAAAATTCTGTCCTTTTATTTTTAATTCATTCATCGAAAATTAAAATATATTCCATCATTATAAATGAGTAAGAGAAAAGTTCCTAAGGTTCTAAAAGTTAATGACGTTTTAGAGACTAATAAATATAAACCTATTCATGAGTTCCTCCCTAAACCTCAATTTCTCGCTTTGATAATCGGTTCAGTTCGTAGCGGAAAGACGAATTACCTCATAAACGCTCTGAGAAATGGTGACGATTTTTATGGAGAAGACTACTGGGATGCGTATAAAATCATCTCAAATACTCTGAATAACGATACGAAGGGGAAATATTTCACGGATGCTTTCGCTGATTGTGAAGACCATTATACAGACCAAATGATAAAGGAATTGATCCAATCACAGAAGAAATACGAGAGAGAAGACATGCCGACCATGTTAATTTTACTCGATGATATCCTATCAAGAGATTTTAAGAAGACGAATGATATCACCTATCTCTGCTCAAAATTTCGTCATTATGAGATGTCGATCTTCTTGACTACTCAGTCCTTCCGCTCCGTCGGGACTATCATAAGGAATAATGCTACGAATATTTTAATTTTCCGTCAGAATAATTCGAAGGAGTTAGACAAGATAAAAGAGGAGTATTCTGAGCTGTGCGGGTCAGAGGAATTATTTATGACGTATTACAACCTCGCTCATGATTCTCCATTCTCCTTTTTGTATATCGATGCTCAGTCAAATCCCGCGAGGTTTTATAGGAGACACGAGGTTCTATTAGGTATCGGCGATAAGAAAATGACAAATGAAAATCCAAAGGAAGCGATGAAACCGTTTAAAGATGAGGGAGAATTAAAAGTCAAGGACGTTGTGAAAGATGGGGATGACGTATCCGATTTAGTTTTTTAATCGGTTGAATGATAATTTTTTAATATATTTATCAGTATAAAATATGGCGGATATGTTCGGATATCAGTCGGCGATACAAGGTCAAAATCGAAGATTAGAATCAATACAAGAAGCGAATGATTTAAAACAAGCGAATAACCTCACAGCGACAGACGATTATAATAAACAAGTCGCCGAGAGAGACGTCCTTAACGACCTTAACTATGGGAAAGATTTAGCGTCTAATCTCTTCTCTGGATCAGCGATTAAAGGGGCGTATGATGCTCGTAATGCCCGAGTAGCGAAGACGGCGGAAACCCTAAAGAAAGCGAGGTTAGGTTCTGCTGGATTAAGTGATGCCGTATCTGATGCTTACACGAGACAAGCGGTTCCGTCGTTAGCGGGTGAAGGGGGGGCTCGGCGTCCGATTAATCTGGATACATCCTTCATGAGCGTGAAACCCGTTTCACCTCTTAGAGGCGGATATCATCCTCCTCCCCCTCCTCCTTCGACTGGATCAAAACCATCCTTATCAACCGAGGAAGATGGAGATAAACCGACACCATCTACATTAACTAAATTCATTTCGGGTGCTTCGGGGACAGATGAAGAGACCGCGGAATTAGTAGGACGCGTAGGGGGGGCTGTCTCCAACGCGACGATGGGAGGATTATCGATCTATGATGATGTTGATAATTTAGTCAAATCTCATGGTAAGCGTCTCTTTGATAAGGGGGCGTCAGCGTCGGATGATGTAAATAATATCACCTCGACTATCGCCTCGGCGTCAGATGTAATCGGGTTGATTCCGGGAGCGGAGTGGGTCGCGGGTCTGGGTAATCTTATCGGCGAAGCGGGAAACATCACGAAATTATTCGGTGACCATGACAAGGATAAAACCAATGCTCCGCTCAAACCTCCTCCGACCCCTCTCATTAAACAACCGATTAATACGGGTTCTATCGCGAATGTAGGGGTTCAATCAGCTGTCGATGCTCAGAGGTCGAGTGCCTATTAAGGGAATAACAAATTCTTGTTCCATTTAAGATATACCTTATTGACACAGATATTAACTTGTTATTGTCAATATGGTATATTTGATTTTCTCATGTAAATGAGTATATACCTCATAAAAAATTATTCATCTCCATAACTCGAAACCACTGCAAAATTTGACCTCATACGATTACAAGATGAAATTAAAATCTATTTTTATGTAGATTTTTTAAAATAAAAGAAATTTAAGATTCCATTTGATCGATTACAACGTCTTACGGACCCGACCGTTGAGGGCGAATATCGAATGATATTGTTCGTAATGTTTCTCGTCAAGAGAGTATGTGAGGACTTTATCATTTTTCCCCGTCTTCACGTTCTTCTTCGTGCTCTTCTTCGTGTTGATAATCTCAATCCCGAAAAGGTCCTTATACATCACGATGATTTGTTTCTTCACTCCCGCGGGATATAGGAAATGATTTTCCTTCGCCCTTACCCGTCTGATAGATGTATATTCTAACCATAACTTCTCAGCGGTATCGGGGGCTAATAACTTCGTCATCGTGAGGTCTTTCCGCTCCTCGATGCCGACAGCGGACTTTAATTTTTTAAGGAATACAATCTGATTGTTTATGCTCGTCACCTTCTTGATATCGAAGTCCTTCGAATTAATCAAGATACCTTCGAGTGGGTCTTCGCTACATATCGACGGTTCAAAGAAATACCTTTTCATGTTGTAATACCTCGCTAAGATGCGGGGGTCGATAATGATATCCTTACACTCCTCTATCATATCCGAGGGAAGGTTAAGGAGATTGATAACATCGGCGAAAGGTTTCGAGAAATATTTTTCCACGAGTTCGCGTCTCATCCGGATCAAAGCGTCCGCTAAATCACCTTCCTCTTCCATATCCATAACATACTTACAATAAAGAATCTTAGACTGACATCCGAGACGTGATATGATGTCATACTTGTCCGCGTAATCCTCGACCTCGGAATTATCGCGGGGGTTATCTACTGACATAATTAAATCACAATATTTTTGATACGCGTCAATCCTCTCCTTCTCGTGTTGAGAATACGTCCCCATAAATTTTTCGAATTCGTCTAAGACTATCGAGACCTTCTTCGCTTTGATTTCCTTAGCGATGTTCTCGGTCTGACCCGATGACTGAGCCATTACCGTGTGGTCGATTTGTAAGTCAAATCCTCTGACCCGTAATAGGTTAAGGAAATGCGCGAAGTAGTTAGATGAAAAACAATCTTGATTATAAACATACTGAGAATAGAGACTATTAAATGTATCTTGGTCCTCAATTAAATCACACATAGCGAATGAATTATTAAAGATTTTCACCCCGCTCATGAGAGCGGATTGACAATCCTCGACACTATCATACTTAAATGATTTCCACGATTTATCCTCAAAGAGGAATTGGAGAGAAACGATATTACGACAGCGGGCGATTTGTTGTATCATCCCTCTTGGATCAATAGTTCGACATCTGAAATACCCGAATACTTTTCTCTCCATAACGCTGTCTAATCCATAGACAATCTTCGGAGAGAAAATGACCTTATCGTGTTCATCTAAATTAAGGTTTTTGAGAATCTCAAATGGACTATCCGCGGATACAACTAACACGTTTTCATGACCTAAGGAGGTGAGGTCATACCCTAATTTAATCGCTGTTCCCTTCTCATCACAAGCGACCATATATTTATCTTCCTTAGATACTGTGTCAAGTAATTCCCCATAGGAGAATAACTCGGACGCTTCTATTCCCTTGTTGTGTTTGTATTCGTTCGAGATATACTGATAGGGAAGGTTGTTTCCAGAGAAAAAATTTAAGGCGACATCGCTAATGTCCGCGTCAGTCCCGACGACTAAATCAGCCCCGCGTAGGACTTTGATAAGGAATTTATACACGACTAATCTCTTGTAAGAAAGGTTAGGACAATCAAGGAAATATTCGATCAACGAGTTTAACTCGTCGAGATAAACCGAATACCCCTCGAATGGATTGTATTCCTCGTCTCCCCATCCGCCGATTTTCATAATGCTGTCAATTGTAATCACGATGTTATCGCCTTCATACTCATAGAAACCCGCCTTAGGAAAGGTTCCGAAAGACCCTTGCTTCTCGCCGTCCTTCATGAAACCGTCCTTAATTGTATCAGTAATTTCTTGATGGAAATAACAATTAATACCCTCCTTTCTAAATATCCTCACTTGTTCCTCGCCTAATGTAATGCGGGAAACGATAGAGATAAAGGGGGTCTTAGACCGCTTAACGAAGTTCTTAAAAGCGGTGGTCTTTCCCGTGCCCGTATCGGATTTAATTATCATCGCCTTTCCTTGCTGATTATTGTCGATAATAAATTGTCCATCGTTCAGTGGATCAAGATATCTCCGTTTATCTAAAATTAGATGAGGGGTAAGGGTATGATTTGAGGTCGGTTTGTATTTGATATAACCTAAGAATACTTTAGGGTCGATTACCGCTGAGGAAGCGTCTAAGATATGCTCTAAACACATTAGAGATTTTGCCTTGAGGTAAGTCCATTTGGACTCATTACGTTCCTCGTTAAAGGTGTCGCCACCCTTATCCTCGCTATACATCTCCCAGATTTCCTTGTGTCCCGTCTGCTTCATAGCGGTAGAGAAAATCAACCATTTCGAATTATCAACGAAGTAATCGTTAGGAAGATGTTCGACGATATCTTCCATAACAACATCCTCGATATCGTAGTTGTAAGCGGTTAAATCTAATTCATCTTGCTCATAGACTTCACTATTATCCGCGTCCCGATTGATAGGGTTTTTAACGACCTTATTACTCTTCCAGAGATTATCGATTAACCATGAGGATAGTTCCTCGGGTATAACCGATATAGGAGAATTACTTACAACAGAATATGACCCAGTAGGGACAACTGAGCCCGCTCCCACGACATAAGACCCGTTAGACCGAATATCGATTTGATGGAAGGAATTAGCGGTTGTCTTTATTCTATTATCAAACTGAAAATAGAGATGAAGACCGCCTCTCGCGGTTTTGATAATTAAGGTATCCTTAAATCGCTTAACGATTTGATCCAGAGACCCGAATAATTTAGTAAATTCACCCTCCTTAAATTTCTTGACCTCTCCATCTTTATCCTTCTTATCGTAGAAATCAATATCGACAACGATACAATTATTTATACGCCCACAAGGGACGCCTCTACATGAAGGAGATGAAATTAAATCCGAAATGGATTCTTGTTTCCATAGATGCTTATTGATAAACTTTTTCGAAACCTTATCCTTAGTCCATTCCCCCGAAGGGGATTTGGAATTAGGATTAAGAGAGAAAGTCTTAAACATCGTATTAGAAGAAGAAGGTAAATTAAAATCAGAAGTGGAAGAAGAAAGGGTAGTCATTTATATATATCTTAAACATAAAAAAAAAATATGGAAATAAACGCGGTCGATATTTTTGATGAAATATATGGATATATTTTTAATCGCTTGATCCAGCGATGAAAAAGTATGTAAAAATCTAAAATTATGTCTCCTCGAGATGAAATTAATTTTCTCGCGCGGAAAAATTAAACAAATCAATCGAAATCAATCAAAAATACGAAAAAATGAGATATTTTCCTCATCAACCCCTCATAAATAATTTTCTCCACGATAAAACCTAAAAATTATATTTCTGACCCCACGATAAACCCTCCTTAATTCTCATTCATTAAATCTGTAATTTTCGATGTATTTATTTCATCGACAACTATACCTTCACTCACTAAGAATTTATATTTCTCATTATGTTTTATCTTAAACTCCCCTACGCGATTTTGATTCTTATAATATCTGAATAAACATTTAATCTGTGTCGGATTTTGATTGTCTTTATATCTTGACTTAACTTTATCTTTATTTTCCAGATAATATTTTTTCGCTCGAATATTATTCTCCTTCATGTAATCGTTGTCGAGTTTTTTGACTTCATGATATTGTTTCGTTTCTCTATCTCTCTTCCTATTATATTGATCCACGATTTTCTTAATGTCTCCATCGGTAAGATGATTTGATTCCATTTATGTATATACTTAAATAGAAAAAAAAAATAAGGAAATTAAACGAAATGGAATATACCTAATTGACATGAAACAAGTTAAATATGATGTCAATATGGTATATCATATTCAACGATTATAATTTGTTATTGTCAATTCGGTTTAGATTTCCACCGAGATAGTATCACCTTTAATCATGAGGGTTTTGATATGTTTCACGAATATCTTCCAGAGCGTATTGACACTCGGTTTATCTACATCTACGGTTTGACCCTCGAATTTACAGTTAAGGCGAGCAGTCTTACCACGACCATCGAAGACCGCTTTCTCGCCGATAGCGAGCTGACGACCTATGACGAAGTTAGAACTGTAATCCTCAAAGGAATTCGCGGGGATACCGCATGAGATTAATCCTTTCTCTAATTCCGAGATAAAATGAGCATCTATACCGCCTCGCTTATCGGTTGTCTTTTTCGTAGAGATTTCACGCGACGGAACCATCTTACCCGCCAGAAAGAAATTGTATTTGGAGAGACCGTTAGAGCATCCAGAGATACCCGTCCGATTTGATCGATTGAGAGTATCCTCTTGATACAACGCCCCCGCGTCTTTACGGATGAGATATGTCCCCGTAGCAGATGTCTGAGTTTGGGTCGTATAGATAGACGCGTCGGTAGGGACAGCTAAAATTCCTCTCGCCTTAGAATATTCTAAACTGAGCGGGATTGTCGCTTGGATGTCGCTCGATAACTGAGAATGAGTTTGGACGCCGACCGAAGGAATATCAAACATCACTACGCCACCCTTAGAGACTTTACTCAGCATATCTCTCTCATATGATTCACCCATATCAATCTGATGACATATCATCTCGACATTCGATACTTTACATGACGGAGCATACGCCGTCGCACCAGATAAACTCTCACTAAATAAAAACCAGTTATCAGTCGCTTGATCCATCTCGGTCGCGACCTTGATAGCAGTCGCCCCGAAGGATATCTTGAGAAAGTTTCCATCGTTAGAGATTTCATCTATGACCGCTCCCTTCGCAGCGGGTCCTAATGTAATCGTATTCGTCGTAGCGGTTGATCCATTCTTAGTATCCTTAACGAAATTTAATTTTTCTCCTACTACGAAGGGACACGCTTGAGGGTCTCTCTGATTATTGACACCCGCACGACACCAGATAGCGGTAATAACATCGCCCGCGGAAATCTTTGTTCCTACGTTATCCTTACCGAAAAATATGGGATTTAATCTCATACGTCTCTCCTTCAAGACACCGTCCATCTGTCTGAAAAGGTTTCTCTGACCCGCCATGACTAACTCGATGTAGCATCCGTTAGTGAGGAGATTAGGGAATACCTTAGAATTTTCAGCGAATACTCCGCAGTGGAGCGGTAAGGTAATCTTAGCGGGGATGAAGTCAGTATTATCCCACGCTGTATCAAGGGTCGCATCGGGGTCAGTCGCAGCCCCCGAATTGGGTTTCTTCATGAAAGGAGAATATAGATAATTATTACCGATAGATTTAGTAGTTCCACACGTTCCCGCGGTCGCGGGCGTCCATAGACCACATCCCTCTCTTAACGCTCTCTTCTTCTGTTCCGTCTCCGTCTTCGAGTAGTCGTATTTAACCGATACATAAGACGCATATTCAGTATTCTCCTCTAATAATGTTTCGCGATTACCCGCATACACTCTCAGCGAGGAAAATAAAGAATTTCCTCCCGTGTTTGGATCAAGTTGGAGACGAGTAGCGAATGATTCATTCGCGTTATTAACATCACCCGCTATCTGAGCATCGAATTGGAGATAACTATCCTTACCCGAGAAATATTTTACTGACGGAGGAATGTAAATCCCTATCGTCTGGTCTTGACTAAAACTCAAACCGTTCTCCGCCGAAATTCTCACGTCACTTTGATCGAGATTAATCTTACTTCCGCTCTCAAAAAACCCACTCATATTTATAATGATGAATTAGATAAAAATAATAATTAAGAAACATAAAAAAAAGGGACATTAAGAAAACCACCATGAAGAATTCACTTCCTTCTCTGGAGCGGGGGCTATTTTCTTGTCGCTCTCGATCTTTTCGTCCTTTTCTTGAATGAGTTGAAGGATGATTTTTATATCGCTCTTAATGATTTCGATATCCGTCCTCACGATTTTAATCTCTCTCTTTATCTCAATCATGTGGAGAAGTCTATTATTTCTGTCATTGTCCGCCTCTAATTCTCTTATCTTGATTTCTCTATGATTCGGTTTCTTATTATTCATTTATATTGATATTTAGATAAAAATATGAGTATATACATCATAAAAAAACATTTCCACGATAAAACTCGAAATCACTGCATTTTTTGACCTCATACGATTACAAGATAAAAACCTAAAAGGGAAATAACAATATTTTGTTGATTTGATAATATACCTAATTGACATCATATTTAACTTGTTAATGTCAATATGGTATATTTTTCTTGATGGATTCATCTAAAATTAAAATATATTTCCTTAATATAAATGAGTGAATACACCGATACAACTATCATCGAATGTAATAATCAAGCGTCATCAGAGGTGAGAGCGGGGAACCTCACCTCTCCCGCTTCATATACGAATAAATTAGATAATTCACTCAGACTACAAAGAGGAGATAAAGTATCCGTTGATTATTGTTTCGTGAATGAGAGAGGATGTGGAACTCCGAACGCTGTTGAGATTAAAGGGATAAGTCTGGATCAAAGTAAGTCGTGGTATGTCATAGATAAAAAGAGTGAAGGGATAGAACCCGTAGCGACAAGGACGAGAATGGAGACATCTTTATATCAAACCTTAAAACCTAAATTAATTACGAAAACCTTAAGAGATGACATCGCTCATGTGGAGACGAATTATTATAAGGAGGCGAATTGTGAGGGATATTATTTCCTTCCTCGTAGATTCGCTTTCGAACCTCTCCCGACGACTGAGCCCGACGTCGCTGCGTTTGATCAACCGAATTTACCCGATATCTATGAGGGGTTAGTTTTTACGACTGCTCCCGGAACTGGTGCGGGAACTGCTCTCTCCACGATTAAACCTCAATCCCCCGCGTGGTGGGATACTCATGATACATTTGCCTCGGGTCGCTGTTTCAGTGAAACTGGTTATCAATCTGGTGATGATGTAGAGAGTTTATGTATGGCGGATTATCAATTATTTTTTAATGATACGAAGTCTCTGGGATATTATCGACCTCGGAATGATGGATCAAGATATACGATTATATGTCGCGAGGAGATGATTCAAGATAAAACCTACAATACAGAGACCGCTTCATACTGGGATAATAACACGAGAGACCCCGCCTTAGGAAAATATAATACTTATAATGAACTGATAGAATTATCTCTACCCGTAGGATTTAATTCCCCCGAGAACATCGCTACAAGATTGACTGAACAATTACAAAAAACACAAGAAGAGGAATTATATACATTAGAAGATAATGGATTTCCACGGACAGAGAGGATATGGACTTCGACTATCTCTACGAATACATTTAAACCTTTTAATTGTGCGTGGTATGGAGGTAATGGAAAAACTCAATATGACGCCTACGTAGCTGACGATGGGTCTGGATCAACTGATGCTTTAAATCACGATTGCTCTTATCAATATCTTGGAGTTAAGCGTCCCGATTTGTTTGTCGCGGGTCGAGCGACCATGCTAACTGGAGGAGAACAGATATTTATCAGAGAAACTATAACGCCTCCCGTGGGAACTGGCGATAATGTGATGAGCGATATAATGACTGGATGGTTATATACGAAAGAAAATTTAGAAAAATTATCAACCTTATTTAAGACTCAAGAAAGATATCCCGAGTTATGGAAGGATAATCCCATAGTGACGGGGACAGACTACACGATAGATAATTCTCGTTTCTTACATATTAACCGATACAATAATGTCGATGGTGCGATAGGAAACATCTTAGGATATGATAACTATGAGACGAAGGGAGACGGTAAAAATCGTGCGTCGATGCCTTTCTTTTTTAAGTATGATAAATCGAATGAGAATAGATTCACATCTGGAACTGAGACGAGTAATCTATCATACGGTTTCGCGACTAAACGAAGAGAAACATTCGGAGACGGAACATTTAAAGATTTCATCGTATTACATCCCGAACTCATAGGAGGAATACGTCTATATGTATTTAAATATAATGCGAGTATCGTTAAGGATACGACATGTATCGGATGGGACTATCATTTTAATTCATACGGGAATGCTGTCATTCAGTTATACTCTGGATATCAAAAATTCACCTACAATAATGAAGATAGTTATGGGATTGCCTCTCAAATATTCGATGATACTCTTGATCCACCTCCTCTTAATGAGGGAAGATTTCTTCCACCCGTTAAGACTGCTCCTCTAATCTCTCGTATGTATTTAGGAGCGAACAATCCTTCAGTCGTATATGACGCGACATCTCATTTTGGATTTAAGGATTTACATACTCCCGAGAATGTAGGACAACCATTTGACGCTGGGAAGTCAGCTGGGACTGAGGCGGATAACGCGACTGCCTCCACGATTTGTTATAAGATGAATAAGAGATTACAATATTGGACTTACACTCCCGAGATGAGACCTTACAACGTAGGGAAATCAAAGGCGTATGGAGTTGTCGCGGGTGCTCTCGCTGCCGCGGACATAGAAGTTGATCGAAGGACGATATCTGATTCATCTATCAAAGAATTAACGGGGAGAGAGATAGGATGGGGTGAGGTCGATTACTCAAAATTAAATGAGGCGATAACTCCTTACACGATAATGGATGCTCATGGGGGAATCGCTTTAAATGTCGGTGCGTCTTATGGAGAGGATACTTTTAATGATGGTCTATTCGGTCTCTTAGGATTTACATATAAACAGACTAACCCCTCAATAATTAATTCAGTTAATAATCGGTTAGCGAGAATAACAAATACTAATCTCTACAGTTTAGAATGGATTACAACTAATGCTCAGATAGTAGAGACACAGATACAAAATTTTGTAGTTAATCGATACGGGGCGATTATGTTTTCTTCTCAAGTCCAGACGCCGATTATCCTTGAAGGATGGATCAATCAGAGACCCTTTGTGACGGGAGGGACATCTCTATACCCCGCGAGATTATCTGCTTCTACAATTTATCCCCCGATTGTAGAAACGACTTCATCTATCGTAGTCTTTGCTGAATTATTACCGAGGAGAATGGTGAGACCTTATTATTGTATTCGGTCGGATTTAGTATTACATGAAAGACAGAAATACATAGGAGGAAAAGATAGCGGAGATAGTCTTCCTATCATCGCCGTAGTCAATAAGGAAAACGGTGATGGAGATTATTTCTTCTCAGTTGATTCACCGATACAATTTACGATAACAAATGATATAAATGTTTCATCGATTAAAACATCGATACACGACCCCGACCAGTCTCTCGCTTCTGTCGGTGATGGATGTAGTGTAATCTATCGTATCGAAAGGAATAAGGTTTTAGATAACTCAATCGTTGAAGAAATTTTAAGTAAGAAAATGAAAAAATAAAATATATTCTCATGTAAATGGATATAGATAAAGCGATTACTATTCTGATAATGAATTATTTGTTTCGAGACTATGACCCTTATGATAGCGACAGCGATAGCGATAGCGATTATGACCCCGATGATATTGATGAAGTTGGATCAATATATTTTACAAGTGATAGCGATGAAGACCATGAGAGATGGCTGAGTTGTTAGGTATCGAAAAATTTAATGGTTTTTAATAATGTATCTCTTCTCTTATGTTTTTTATTTACCTTAAGGTTTATGAATATGTAATATTTGAGATGGGTCATAACGTTCCTATGGTTTTGTTTAAATGTTTTCTCTTTTAATGAATACTTATATTCCATCTTTATAATATGCTCTACATCTTTATTTAATCCTAATGATTTTATTAATAAGAGGTGCTGATACATCATCTCCTTATGAATCATCTTTACTATATACGTATAAAATTTTAATCTCTTATAGACAAACCATTTCGCCATAAACAAATTTAGTTGATGGTTCATATAAGATGTTAGTAGATAATATACCTTATTGCCCTTATCTTAACTTGTTTCATGTCAATATGGTATAAATCCATTATAATGCCCTCGAAATACATTAAAACCGAGTAATAGAGAGTAAATAGTCATAATAAATCCGAAATAGTGTCATTTATGCCCTTAAAAACAAATAAAATTATAATTTTATTTAATATTTACCACTATATTAGATTTATACGTGATAAATACGTCATATTAGGACATATTCGACCCATAATAATAGATTTAAAACCTTTTTTATGAGTATATACCTCATAAATAAACTTTTCCACGATAAAAACGGAAATCACTGCATTTTTTGACCTCATACGAATACAAGATAAAGATGAATCTTAAAATATCAAGGTTTTTTAGTTTTCTTTAATTTATTCGCTTCTGCTATCTTACTCTTTATCTTTAACTTGATCAAGTCATCAGTCCTTTGGGTTCCTTGTCCGAATTTAAAAACGATATCATCTTTCTTTGTCTTGGTATTTAATTGTAATGATGATTCTTTATTTATCCTATCAAATAAACTATCAATCATATCCTCCATCTTTTTCTCGTCGAGTTTCCCCGCTAACCTCTGCTTATTTAATTTAATTATTGTATCATATAATTCATTCTCCTTCTTCAATAGAAATTTAAAGGCGGGTCTCTTCATGAAATTGGCGTCAGATACTTTCCCGCTATCAGACGCGTCCTTTGCTTTTTTATCTGCTACCTCTTTCTTAATTGTCTGTGCCTTTGTTATCTGTTCATTAGGTTTATCGTATTTCTTCCATTCCGAGAAAACATAACTCTCATACTTACGCCATTCCTTATCTAATTCCGCTAATGATGGAGAGGTCTTGGGGACTGCTTTATTTACTATTTTAAAATATCCTTCCTTGATTTTAGCGACAGCTCCCTTTACTCGAATGTCTTCTTTTAATAATTCATCTACCGCTTCCTCTACGAATTCTTTTAATTTCTTTTTGATAAGAGTTAATTGAGCGGGTTCGATTGGATCAAATTTGGAATCTTTCTTCACGGCGTTTCCTTTCTTTTTCCTCCCCGTCTGTTTCTCTGTGATAACTTGAGAGATAAGTTTAAGTCTCTCTAATATCTTTCCGTTATCTTTCTTTCTTTGTGCTATCTCTTCCTTTGCGTCGGGTTTCTGCTTCATTCTTAACTTCCTAAAATCCTCCGCCTTTCGATATTCCTCTGTCGTATCTTTTAAATCCACATCTTGTAAAATCTTAAGTGTCTGTTCCCTTAAGTCTTTAAGGAATGTTGCCTTCTCTTTAGCGTCCATCTTTCCACTACTCGGTTGTAATCCCGTCGGTTTGGCTGCGGAGGCGGGTTTCGCCGCGGGTGCGGGTTTCGATGCTTCTCCCTTAGTCACAGTATATCCTTTACCTTGTAATGTTTTCACCATGTTCGCCTCACTCGACCCCTTTCTCTCTGTTGCTTTCTGCTTTGCTTCTGCCTTCTGCTCAGAGGTTTTAGGCGGGAATTCCGTTTCATAATCGGATAATTTAATCTGTCTAACTCGTTTAAGATTAGGATTAAATAATTTCTTCTTATGGTCTATCCTACCGAATTCAGATAAATATTTAACCATGTCCGCTTGTCCCTTAACTCCCTTAGGGAATGGGATTTTTTCTCTCTTGTTATATATGCGAATCAATTTTCTCAATTGAGTGGAAGTCATCATACCCTCTGTCATGGTTTATACAATTTCCATATAAATAAAATCTATAGGAGTATATATTAAAAAGAATGCCTAAGAATAACACGATTATCCATAAGTCTCATTCAAAGAAAGACCTCCTCGAATATGTGAAAGAATTCGGAATATGTATAGGAGTTTCGATCAAGAATAATAAATACGAAGTCGCTACAACTCTATGGGATATTTTATCTAAGACGGATTATTTATTAATTGATCCAGATAATAAATTAGGAATCAAGGACATAGTCGAATTAAGACATTACTTAATTACATCAAACCCTAAGAAGACAATCACCATTAAGGAGAAGAATGATTTAATTTTAACAGCGAAAAAAATAATTCATTACTGTGATAATAATTACAATATCAATAATTCATTATTTACAAATCGAAAAATACTATACGATACAGCGAGGAAGATGGCTATCTTTGGCGATATACCTATCATACGAAAATCGATCGATAAATTAATGAAAGACCCTTTCATTTTATATAAGATAGATTGTAAGGTTTCTCCATGTGTTCAGCGAGAAATAGATATTAAGAAAGTGTTAAATACTAAGTCATCTCATTATGAATGTCAGATAAAGTTTGGTTCATTCAGTCTATCATTCGATTAGTCCGTGCGTTTAATTCCTCGATTTTTTTTTCTATTTAAGTATATAAAACAAATGAATCAGAAACTTAAAGATGATTTAAAATTTGGATTCGGTAGTGAAAATACTTCTAAGAAGTATCTCGAATATGTCTTTGGTCCTCTAACTCATACAGAGGATAAATATGCTAAGTTCGATTTTTATAATGATAATTTTAAGGTGGAATTAAAGACGCGTAAGTGTAGGTTCGGTCAGTATCCCGATTTGTATTTCGAGAAAGGTAAGATAGAAGAGGGAGTTAAATGGTTAGAGGAGAATCCAGATGGTCGAATTTTCTTCATATGGAGATGTGTTAATGACGGATGGGGTAAGGAGGGATTTCATTATTGGGAATTTAATGAAGATGAATTAGATTTTACATGGGGAGGAAGAGATGATAGAGGTAAAGACGAGTATAAGATGTTAGTCGCGATAAAAAATAAATGGATCAAACCTCTATTTACTGCTCCTTAACATAAACGCTCTTGATTGTAGCGATATCAGTTCCCATTTTTTTACTTAATTCCTCTTCTGCTTTCTTTACATCACCTAATAAATCAGAAGCGACAATCTTTCTTAACATGGTCGTAGAGATACTCTTGCTTAAATATTTTTTCGATGTCTTAATAAGTAATTGAGATAATCCATTACGAGAGAGAGGGAAGATAATATCATTCACTTTATAATCCATCCTCTTGATATACATACGGAGGATTTTCTCTAAGTCCTTAGGAATATTTAAAATCTTTTCCTTATACTTCTTACTCGTCTTGTAATCGTTAAGGATAAATTTTAGGAGACCCTTCTCCATTACAAGATAATTATTCGCCTCCTTCTCTTTATCTGATAATTTGTTGTATTCAGTTTTCTTCAATAGAATCATATTCGAGAGGTCATTCCTAAGAGGAATACGGATTAAAATATTTAAGATGACATAAACCATGAGTAGGGTTTCTTCTTTCTTCGAGATTTTAGCCATCTTTTTGACTTTCTTCAGTTGTAAATCATTTTCTATGTCTTTAATCATCGTCTTAATCTCCTCTAACTCTACGAAATTATTTTTCTGTTTATCGCTGATAATTCCAGAGGCGTTGTCGTCGATGTATTTCTTATTTAATTCATCTCGAATTTTATTATATTGATCCACGATTTTATCATCCTTCTTTGTCATAAGATAAATGATGATGGAATTGTAATAATTCCTCTGAGTAGTGAAATGTTTCTCGGATAATTTTTCCTTAACTTTATCGATGTCTTTTAGGAATTTTAAATCATCTTGATCCATCATCTTCATGAGTTTCATAAGGTTCCCCACATACATCTTAATAGTTGAGTCTTTAATATTCGGTCTTGCTTCTTTAATTAAATCTGATAGTTTTCCTTTATCCATTATACACTTAAATAGATTTTAATTCTGAGAGATTAAAATTCGCGAAAAATAAAATATACCTTATTGACATTAACAAGTTAAAAATAATGTCAATATGGTATATAATTACATAAAAAAATATTGTTATTTCCTTTTAGGTTTATCTCCATTTTATACGAAGAAAACATCGACTTGACCGTTAGTAAATGTCGCTCTCCTTACTACTTCCAGATAACAATACTGAAGATATGTTCCAGCGGTTAAACCGATACCCGTCCCAGCGTTATCAAGAGCGTTCATGTGAAGTTCGATGCCCTTCGTGCCGACACGTTCGC
>TARA_R110000803_G_scaffold22535_1_pt1 | contig 18539 bp, 13 predicted proteins | sample TARA_R110000803 | Tara Oceans TARA_R110000803 (sample SAMEA4397772) | marine metagenome | biome: Polar Biome; feature: [SRF] surface water layer (ENVO:00010504); material: water (ENVO:00002006), including particulate matter (ENVO:01000060) such as... | depth 5 m | reverse complement strand
AGTTTTGTTCTTTCATCGTACCGATTATCAGAAACCAGCTTATATAGTGCATCCATCAACACTGCGCGCTCTCTCAGTGGTAGATAATGCAGATTGAGACCATAGAATCCTTTCTCGGCCATATCAATGGGAAAGATTAGCGGAAAGGTATCGTAATACGGTAGTGTTTTCTTGTGCTTGGGATCATAATTGAACATATACATCTGGCCAATCTCAATGGCAGAAGCGGTTGTCATTCGATCCTTATTCTCTTTGAACAGCTTACTGGGCGATACGTTTACATTCTTTGCAGTCTTTCGAAACCATTCACGCGATGCGTCATGACGCGCAGGTACCTGACCAGCTCGTACGCCTTGGGTTATGATCTTGTCAAATACAGTTTGTGCCATCGATGCTAGCTCAGTTAGTTGGAGTGTCCATGGGGATATTTATAACAGTTACTTGATGTTCAGTTCATTCTCTGTAATGATTTGGAACTTCCACTGGCGATCCTTACAATACTCTTCAGCGGCATGCCACTTACTCGTATTGACTCCATATGTCATTACCTCATTGATGTACTTCTTTGTTCTACGTGACTGTATCTTGGGGGGCTGAGTCTGATAGAAAGGCTTCACTTCGATCAATATGGTTTGAGTTAGACCTGCTTTGGTCCTGACACGTATGCGGAAGTCCGGAAAATACCGATGCATTCTCCCGTCTTTGGGCGATTTGTAAGGAATTATTAGCTCCTCACTCTCCCACATAAGTACATTAGGGTTCAAATCAAAGTAAACCATACAACGATACTCCCAAGAACTTCTATAAATAACATTACTTGGGTCACCATTGTACTTCTTAGGATTCTTTGGTTTGTACCTACCTTTTTTTGTTTTAAACATTCAGAGAGTATTTATGCCAGAAATCAAGCCAGCTCGAGGCAAGTTATCAAAGCTGCTAGCTGAGGATATGTCAGGAGACAACCTATTCTTTCCTAACGACCTACCAACTATGGGTCATTACGTCGCATTCCGTATTTCCAAAGATATAAAGTTTAAGAGGGCAGAAGTTTCTAGATCAGATACTCAACTGATCATTATGCTACCGATGCCGGCAAATCTTGCAACCTCATATAATGCACAGTATAGTGCTGAGGCTGTTGGTGCTTTAGGAGGTTTTGGAGCAGAGCAAGGGGCGAATGCAAGAAAGATGGTAGATGGTCAGATGTCTGGTCAGCAATTTGCCGCCTCTCTCGTTGATTCATTCTCGGCTGATGCAAACAAGGCAAAGGTAGGTGGGGGCCTTATGAATATAGGAGCCCAGGCAGCTGAGACAGAGGTGGCTGCACTCGCTGGTGCAGCTCTAGGCGGGGTAGGAGGCGCTGCTGCTGGTGCTGCTGCATCTGGTGCTTTCAAGGCTGGTATGGCAGCTGCGGGCGTAGCCAGAAATCCTCACATGGCTACACTCTTTACAGGTGTTGATTTTAGATCACATTCTTTTGAATATAAATTTATTCCCAAAAGCAAGCAAGAATCTGACATATTGGCTGACATCATATATCGATTAAAATATCACATGGCGCCTAGCTACGCTGCTGAAGGACACTTCTTCAATTACCCTGAGCAGTTTGACATAGAATTTGCAAATAAGAAATATCTTTTCGATATAGGTGCTTCTGTACTATCGGCATTTAATGTATCTTATAGCGGAGAGGGCTCATCATACTTCTTCAATAACGAAGGTGCACCAGTTAGTGTATCCTTATCAATGACCTTCCAGGAACTGACTATCAACACCAAAGAGAACATCAGTAGGGAAGGTTCTGATTATGGGAGTAGTCGCTAATGGGTTTTTTGTTTGAGAATTTTCCAACCGTATCATATGATATAAAGAAAAACGGTAAGACCGAGATACTAACTGACCTCACTGTCAGATTTAAGCTCCAGAAGGCCCTGGACAATCGCACAGTTATTACATATGATTACAATGTCGTGGACGGAGAGCGCCCTGACATCATTGCCGACAAGTATTATAGCGACTCCTCCCTGGACTGGATTGTGATACTAACGAATAAAATGATTGATCCTATGTGGGAGTGGCCAATGGATCAGCAGTCCTTTGGCAAATATATTAGAAAGAAGTATGGCAGCGCTGTTACTGCTCAATCCACAGTACATCATTACGAGAAGATAATTACACAAGCATCTACTCGCTTTGATGGTACCTTTATCCCCGAGCTAGCAGTATGGATCGACCTTGAGACTTACAATACCCTTAGTCCGGATGTTAAAAGAACAGTGGATGCATATGAGTACGAGAACGAATTAAATGAGCAGAAGGCTATTATTAAGATACTAGATGAGCGATATGTCACATCTTTGCTTAATGAAATAGAGACGGTATTTGAATGAGTCGTAGACAAGCTGATAACAATAAGGTTGACATAGAAATATCCCTAGTAAATTTTGATGATTCGAAGTCAATGGACATTAAACCTCTCGTGGCTGAGGTGAGTGTGTACTATGACCTATTCAACAGTGTAATAAAAACTGACATGCTAATTTCTGATGGTGTTGGACTGGTGGAGCGATTCCCTATTGTGGGAGACGAGAAGATTGTACTTCGTATGAAGTCTGTAAATGAAAAGCGTGCTAAAACCTTTATCTTCGATGTGTACAAACTATCGAACAGAGCTATTCTTGAAGAACGTCAACATGGTTATGTCCTACATGGCATGTCTAGGCACGGTATACAAGATACCATGGAAAATGTTAACATTGCTTTTCAAGATACTCCCATCAGCGACATCGTAACAAAGGTGTTTGAAAGCCATTTATCTGCAGCCGGGGAAAAGTCGGTCGAGGTAGAGGCGACTGAAGGCACTTTTTCTGTTGTGGGTACTGGTCAGTCTCCAACACAGTTCATTAACATGCTAGGTAAAGAGGCTCAATCCACTCAATACAAAGATACATCCACTTTTCTATTCTACGAAGACAACGAGAAGTTTCATTTTAAGACTCTCAGTAGCCTTTTCAGTGGGGAACCTGTTGAGAAGTACTATTTGTCGGATCCTTCGGACAGTAAATTGAAAGATGGTAAGGGTTCTGTTAAGCCATACCAGTCTATTATGGGTTTGAGCTTCAATGAGGGTTTTAATACGCTCGATGGTATGATAAATGGGGTGTATAAGAATAACGTAGAGGTCATTGACCCTATTTTAAGAAAGTTTGAGTCTATAGACTTCAGCTACCTCGATGATTTTGATAAACTTACACATATGGGCGGTAAGAAATACCTGTCTACTAGTGGAGCCATATCAAAAGGAAAGAAAAGTATACATTCGAGACTGCTCATATCTCAGATTAGTGATAAGGATTATAAAACCGAGTCATATTTAAATGGTAAGACGGGGGGAGATATATTATTGAATGCCCCGAGATTAAGACACAAGTTTCTTAATCAGTCAATAAGCGAACAGTATAATATGGGGCAACATACTATTGATTTATCTGTTTCTGGTAACACGAATCTTGAGGTGGGGCAAATAATTAGTGTGTTTATTCCTCAGCCAAGCGATGTTGATGATGATAAACAGAAATTTATTAAGCTATATGGTCAAAAGGCTTCATTTTTGATTACTGCAATGAAGCATACATATAAGGCCGCGGATGATATGTTCATAACCGTGATGAGCTGCGTCAAAGAATCGTTTGGTGCAGAAATCAAGTATGATTTTAAATAATGAGGTTCAGTGATGGTAAATAACCAGGATTTCTTTGGTTACAATACAATTTTTTGGATGGGTGTCGTAGAAGACCGACAAGATCCTGTGAAGCTAGCTCGGGTACGTGTGCGCATCATGGGATGGCACTCGCAAGATAAAGACGAGCTACCAACAACAGACCTACCTTGGGCCCAGATAGTGCACCCATCCACATCATCTGTCACTGGCGGTGTTGGTGTAGATGGTACTGGGTTGAGAGAAAACGATTGGGTAGTGGGAATATTCCTGGACGGTGAGCTGGCAAGGCAACCTATGATCCTGGGATCCATTTCTGGTGTGGAGGCTGATACAGAGAAGCCTAGTACAAACCCACTAGCTGCGAATGATGAAGATAATGCACCTCCGTTAATAGTGACGAAGGATGCGGATCGGTCATTAGCGGTCCCAACGGCTATTGCTGATGTTACGTGGGACGAGCCAGCATCAACATATGCTGCTGTGTATCCAAACAATCACGTAATGGTCACGGAAAGCGGCCATGTGATGGAGTATGATGATACGCCTGATGCAGAAAGAATTCATCAGTATCATAAATCAGGGACTTTCTATGAGATCGATACCTCTGGTAATAAAGTTACACGTATAGTAGCTGATCAATACGAGGTTGTAGCTGGTAATAATTTTGTCCACATTAAAGGGGATGTAAATTTAACAATCGATTCGAATTGTACTACATATATAAAGGGTAACTGGGATGTTAAGGTAGACGGGAACGTTACCCAAACAATTGGTGGCACGCTAACAGAAACAGTAACTGGCGATGTAACCGAAAGTTATGCAGCAAACCAGACCTCAGTAGTAACAGGTAATGTACAAGAACAAGTTGATGGCAATGTTTCAGAGACATATGGTGGTAATCAAACTACTATAGCGTCTGGGAATGTTGATATCGACGCCACCAATGTCTATATAAACTAAAAACAGGATCTACAATGAGCAATAAAGAAATGTTTGATGAGCTAACTTCAACAATTAGCAACGAATACGAGAAGTTCGAATCTGGTAACAATGCTGCTGGTACACGTGCACGTAAGGCCCTGTCTGAGCTATCAAAATTATGCAAGGCTCTTCGCGTTGAGATTCAAGATCAAAAGAACTCTGATAAATAACTAGGAATCGAGGATCTTTAAATGCCGGGCGGATCAACAAACCCATTAGCTAACGAACTTACATATAGCGATATTAGCTTTACGTTTAACCCCCACCCGGTTACCGGTCGCATCCCTGTGCTCAAAAATGAGCGAGCTATCACCGGTGCATTGAAGAACCTGATTCTAACAAATAGATATGAAAGACCCTACGAACCGTTATACGGTGGCAACATCTTATCGTTACTTTTTGAAAATGCTGATCCGTTTGTAGACTATAATGTCCGCAAGCGCATACAAGAAGCCATTAGTAACTATGAGCACCGTGTAAAGTTGTTGGATGTTAAGGTAGAAGTCGTTGAGGAGACCCACACGGTTTCGATTGATATTATATTTTTTGTTGAAAACTTAAAAGACCCGGTCGAACTAACTATTTCCTTGGAACGAGTAAGATAAATGGCAGCTAATAACGCATTAAAGATCACTGACATCAATTTTGATGCTATCAAGTCAAATTTGAAAGACTATCTCTCTAGTCAAGCCGAGTTGAAAGACTATGACTACGAGAGCTCGACTGTGCAGACTATAATGAATCTGCTGTCATACAATACCTACTACAACTCAATATACCTAAACATGGTAGCCAATGAGATGTACCTCGACTCGGCCCAGATTCGTAGCAATGTTGTTTCAAGAGCCAAGCAGGTCGGATATACACCTCGTTCAGCAAGGGGAGCTACTGCTGTTGTTGACGTTACTTTTGCTCCAGTGGGCACCCCCGATCTAATAACTGTTCCTGTAAACACTGAATTTACAACTACAATCGACGGCATCTCCTACACATTTAGTAACCCTATCGCCACTAGCATTGCACCTGTTGAAGGAATATACTCCGGTGCTGTTTATCTCGTCGAAGGAAGCGCTGTACAAGAGTCGTACACGGTGAGTAGCATTAACCCTGTCCGATATGTCCTGAATAACAAGAACGCCGACACATCGACTCTCAGAGTGTCTGTACAAGAGTCGGTATCTAATACAGCTATCACAACATATATACTGAACTCTAACTTTACTGATGTAACATCTACTACCGCTGCATACTTTCTCCAGGAACAAGCTGATGAGAAATTTGAAACTTACTTCGGCGATGGTATTTTAGGTAAAGGACTAAAGGATGGTAACATTGTTCGATTGAATTATAAAGTGGTAAGTGGAGAAGCACCTAACAACGCGGGTACCTTCTCGGCTTCATCGAGCATAAGTGGATACAGTACCACATCTGTCGTCACTACCTCGAGAGCTAGGGGTGGAGCTCCTATCGAAACAATTGATTCTATAAAGCTGAATGCTCCAAACAACTATAATGCCCAGAATAGAGCCATCACGACGAATGATTATAAGACTCTTATCTTGAGCGAGTATGGTGATATACAATCTGTGAATGTATGGGGTGGAGAAGACAATACTCCTCCTCAATATGGTCGAGTTTATATTGCCGCTAAGCCCAGATCAGGTCTATTGCTATCTCAAGATACAAAGGATTCAATTGTAACCTATTTGGCTGATAAGAAAAGCATAACCGTGGAACCCATAGTAGTGGATGCATCCTACCTGTATGTACAACCTACTGTTGACGTCAAGTTTAATCCCGATGATGCCTCAATAGACTCTGGTACTCTTGCCACAGCAATTAAAGATGTAATAATAGATTACGAAGATAAGAATCTAGGTCTGTTCAGCAACGAGTTTATTCGTTCTGAGCTGATGAAAAAGATTGATGCTGTAAATGACTCCATCACAAGTGTAGACATTGCTCTTCAACTTTCACAAAGATTTATTCCTCAGTCGAATGTTATTACCACCTATACTTTTAATTACAACCACCCGTTACTAAACATCACTGCTGGTTCGGTGTTGACTATTGTACCAGAGAAACATCCAGGACAAGGTCTAGCCCTATTCTCTTCATCATTCTCTTACGGTGGTTACACTGGTATACAGATGGATGATGATGGATTTGGTAATGTAAGATTCTTTAGATTGAATGGAGGTGGAACCAAGATATATGAGAACCGTAGAGCCGGAACAATAAACTACGACTCTGGTCAAGTTATTCTGAGCTCCGTTGATATAACGGGTTACGTTGGCGACTATATCACTATTAGAGTGGTACCGAGACTAAACGACATCGATCCTATAAGAAGCCAGTTAATTTTACTGTCCGATGCTACAGTTCGGGTATATGATAACAATTTATCGAGGATAACTGCTTCCGTTACTAATATTAGCTTAGATGGCGACTCAACAGAAGTTCAAGAATACGCAACCGTATACACGTCGTACTAAAAGCAGATGGCTACTAATAATAAATTATCGACAAAAGTAGCTAGCCAGCTACCTTCATACCTACAGGATGAGGGCCCAAACCTTGTCGCCTTCATGGAAGCCTATTACTCGTGGTTAGAAAGCGAGGGTCAGGTAAATGATAGAGCTCAGAATCTTTTAAAGTATAATGATATAGATGAAACACTCAACGAGTTCATCGATTACTTTAACCGAGAGATACTTAGCCAATTCCCAGCCAATGTTCTAGCAGATCGTCGGTTGTTGATGAAAAACATCCGTGATCTATACCGAGCCAAGGGTTCAGAGAAAGCCTTTAGATTACTGTTCCGTTTATTGTACGGCGAAGAAATTCAGTTCTACTATCCGGGTCAAGACATACTAAGAACATCTGATGGTAGATGGGTTCAAGAAACAGTGATGAGACTATCGGGTCCATTTACTGGAGATGCTAGTTCTCTGGGCGGGCAGTCAGTCGTCGGAATAGTATCCGGAGCGACAGCAATTGTTCGTCGTGTGGAGTCGGGCAATGAATTTGGTGTAGATGTTTTTACTTGCTACCTCGATTCTGTATCTGGAACATTTGTTGACAACGAGGGTGTACGTAATACCTCTTCATCTATTGTAGCTCACGTTCTCAGTACCTTTGGTACGGTACAGGATATACCAATTACCTTTGGTGGGGCTAATAATCAGTTTGGAGACGTTGTATCGTTTTCATCTACTACGTTAAATGGAACAGGTACGGGCATAGTAACAGAGACATCTGATACCTCACTAACATTTGCCATAACAGATGGTGGTTCAGGCTACAAACTAGACTCCCAGATTACTGTAGCTGCTTCTCCTCCCGGATCAGGGGCTACCTTTACGATAGCTAGCCTGAGTAACATAGAAAATATTGCTCAGAATGTTGACACCATCGGCTCAATGGCCAATGTAGCTATAGACAATGCTCCTACTTTTGCATCTGGTGGAGCAAATACTGCTATTCTCAATGCTCCGATGGCAGCAGCGAACGCTAGCTCAACTCTCACCTCATCGTTCACATATGCTAACACTCAATATGGAACAATAGCATCAATCAATCAGATACGTGGTTCTAATTATACCATTTTACCTGAGATTACCATAATAGAGCCGGCATTATTCGAATTAAATATCTCAGATGGCAGTGGGGGATTCAAAGGTAGAAACGCAATCGTTACTCCTAGCTTCACGCCCGGATCTATTGCCAAGATAAGCATTACTGAAACAACAGGTAACTTTTTCCGAGGGGAATCAGTATCTATTTTGAATCAGTCTAGAACCTCAGACCCTGCACTTGGGTCACCTATCGTATCGGGCGTGAATACGTTAGCTGGAGCCTATGTTGATACAAAGGGATTCCTATCTTGGAACAATAAGCTACAGGATAGTCGCTTCTATCAGAAGTATTCTTATATGTTACAGTCTTCAAAACCTGTAGACTCGTATCGTAAGTTTGTAGACAACACTATTCATCCAACTGGACACCTGTTGTTTGGCGAATTAGCCATTACATCTGTCCTAGATGCTAGCACAGTAAACGTGCTCCCTGAAATTCTGCTGTATCTATCATCAGATACTGATATCTTTATACCCACCGTTGTTTCTTCAGATATTGGCGAATATATTGCTGAAGGTCCTCAAGGCGGAATTGATACAGAAGACGAAATCAACATTCAATTGGATGCTGACTTCACGGCTGAAGCTGTCCTACCCATATCCATGACATCTAACCCAGAGCTAGAGTTGGAGTTAGTATTCGATCCAGCAACATATGGATTGGGCGTTGGCAGTTCTGTAGATTTCATCCAGAGCTTCAACATTGAAGGCGCTGAAATTGTAAATGTAGGTGCAGTATATGAATCGTTCCTCAATGTTCAGCTAGCAGACGTTGCCAATCTAGTCGTCCTACCATACGCTAATGTATCGCCGGCAACAGGATCTATAGCACTTAGTGGTGTAGGTACACCTTCTATCCAACACAGTGGCAATTACTACGCTACATCCTCCCTAATTATTGGAGATGTAGCTACACAAACGATAGAGAGTAACGAATACGCACAAATTAATGGTCAATTCTACGTTATAGAATAAAATTCTAACAGTAGAATATAACCCCTTACAAACCTTATAAATAAGATTTAGACACATTGGAGATTATATCAAATGCCAGGCATAGTAACAAGACGTTTCAGACTCAATAACGCTGAACAGTTTTTCGAGTCATTTAGTGAAGCAGCACCTTCACTCATCTATATGTACATTGGTCGTGTTGATGCATGGCCGAATGGCGACACAGTCCCTACACCAACCGATACTGTTTCAAAATCTCGGTATGAGCCATGGACTAATATGATCGCTGCTAAACGCGTAACAGCTGCTGATACAACTTATAGTATTCCCCGTCACAACTGGGTGGCCGGCACTGTATATGCAGAATATGACAACACTAGCACATCCTTGTATGATGATCAGTCATATGTGGTGTCAAGTACGTTTAATGTGTACAAGTGCATGTTCAATAACTATGGCGCTGGTTCAACAATTGAACCTACTAGCACGGGAACCACACTCACAACTACTTCTGATGGTTATATCTGGAAGTATATGTACACAATTTCTGCTGCAGATACACTTAAATTTGTGACTACTGGCTATGTGCCGGTAAAGACTCTGGCCTCCGATGACGGAAGTTCTCAGTGGACAGTACAGCAAGCGGCTTCTAACGGCGCTATTGAAATTGCTAAGCTAACCTCCAATGGAACTGGCTACGTTTATAGATCAAATACCTTTGTCTCTGTTACCAACACTAGCGTAATGGTACTCGACGGTTCTGCTTCTGGTACAGATAACTATTATACTAACGCTTCTTTGTTCATATCCTCTGGTGTTGGATCGGGTCAAGTACAAACGATCAGTGCATATAACGGTACCTCTAAGACTGTTACTATGTCAACAGCGTTCCCTGTTTCCCCAGATGCAAGCTCAACATTCCACATTGGTCCTAATATCAATGTTACTGGTGATGGATCAAATGCCTCAGCATACGCTACTGTTAGTGGCGGTATATTGAGTAAAATTACAATGGTAAATACTGGTACAAACTATTCCAGAGCAACATTTACGCTGACGGATGGTTCCGGTGGAACTGGAGCAGCAGCTGCTGCAACTGCTAGATTATCGCCTCCGAATGGTCATGGCGCTGATCCGATTGGTGAATTAGGTGGCCACAATGTGATGCTAAATATTCGTCTTTCTGGAACTGAGGGTGGTACCTTCCCCACAGACAATGACTTCCGAGTAATTGGTTTGATTAAAGATCCCTTGCTTGCAAATGGATCGATAGCTACAGCTAGCTCATATGATCAAACGGCTAAACTTACGGTAAGTGGTATTGCTGTTAGTACATTCCAGGCCGATGAGCAAGTAACTGGCGACTCCACAGGTGCTCAGGGACGTATGGTTTCTTTTGCTAACACCAATGGATCAGGTACCGCTGGTATTTTGAGCCTGACAAATGTTATAGGTAGCTTTGGCACCGAAACTGTCACAGCCAACACATCTACTACCACAGCAACTGCTTCTACATTCACTCTCGGTGCTTTTCAACCGAATAAGGGTGACGTGATATATATTGAGAACCGCCCTGTTACTTCAAGAAGCGCTGATCAAATCGAAGATGTAAAACTAGTTGTTCGTTATTAATTTTTAGGATTTAAAATGGCTGCAAATACAACACTATCCACGAATTTCAATGTCTCACCGTATTTTGATGATTACGATAAGACCAAGGACTTTCATAGGATTCTTTTTAAGCCTGGGTTGGCTGTACAGACTCGGGAACTTACTCAATTGCAGACGATTCTACAAGATCAGGTAGATCGTTTTGGTAAGAATGTATTTGTAGAAGGGTCAAGAGTATCTGGTGGTGAGTTCATCATCGATGACAACTACAACTTTGTTAAGCTACCTGACAACTATGCTAATGGTTCATCTATTACCGTCAGTAGCTTTCATGGGGAGACTCTGCGAGGAGCATCTAGTAATGTCACTGCTATTGTTGTTGGTAGTGCAGATGGTACAGAAGCTGCCACCAATACAAAGACGTTATTTGTAAAGTATTCTTCAGAGTCGGGCGGCAATGCTCTATTCACTCCAGGAGAGCGCCTGACAAGTACTACTACCCCAGCTCTCTCATCCAACACTCTTGTTGCACTTAATTCTGTCGGTACAGGTACCAACGTCACTATCAACGAAGGTGTGTTGTTTGCCAAGGGTAACTTTGTTCGATTTGATACACAGTCTGTTATAGTAAATCGTTATAGTAATATTCCTACTGCAACAGTCGGTTTTATAGTAGATGAAACTATTGTATCGAGTGATGATGATGGTACGTTACTCGATAATGCTACAGGTTCGTTTAACTACTCGGCCCCAGGCGCAGATAGACTCAAGCTAACTGCTACACTGTCTTCATTCTCAAGCACAGCTGTAATGTCGTCTGTTCAAAAGCAGAACTACGTTGAGATGCTGAACATTGATATTGGTCAAATCCAAACCAAGAGAGAGGCAACTGAATATAATGTCGTTAGAGATTTTGTAGCTAATCGCACAAAAGACTTCTTCGGCGATACTATCATTAAAGGTATGGGTCTCCGTTTAAGAGAGCACCTGAATGATGGAACAAACAATGGTCTATACCGTACAAATCAAAAAGGCGACAATAATAAGCTCGTTGTTGGTGTAGATACTGGTAAGGCCTACGTTGAAGGATATGATATTGAAACCTTTGGTTCAGTATATGTTCCCCTCGACAAAGGAATTGATTTTGTTGCTGTTGAGCAGATCCCCGTAACTTCAAACTACGGTAATTTTGTAAACGTCAATAATGTTGCTGGTGACTGGAATGCTTCCACAGGTAAAATTGTCAAGCTGTATAGTGGTGCAAAGACAAGTATTACCAGTGCAACATATAGTACTGGAGCAGCTGCTGGTTCACAAATAGGAACAGCTAGATTCAAGACACTTCAGCATGACACAGGTAATCCTGGCGCAGCTAGTGCCCTGTATAGAGTATACCTAACAGACATTCAGATGTCTGCAAATACATTCGCTGATGTTCGTGGTCTGAATCTAACCAATACCACTACAGCAAATGGTTTTGCCGATATTGTAACTACAGGAAACGTGGCTACAATCGAAGAGACCGCTTTCAATAGATCTCTATTCCAGATTCCATCAGCTGCCGTACGTACGCTGCGGGACTCTAATGGCCAAATCGATACAACATATACCTTTGCCAAAACCTTTGGTGTATCTATTAGTACAGCTGGCCAGTTTACTATTAATACTGGTGATTCTACAGAAGTGTTCATTGGTTCTGGCGCGCTAAACGGATCCGAGAAAGACGAGAAGTTTGTACTTTCATTGGACGATGATGCTTATGCTACTGTTACAGGTACCGTAAGTATTTCTGGAACAGCAGTAACAGGAACAAATACCCTATTCCAGACTCAGTTTGTAGTAGGCGATAAGATCTTTGTAGCAGATTCGAGCGAAATAAGAATTGTTGCAAGCATTGCTAGCCAGACGGCTATGGTATTGACAACTAGTGCCACTACAGCTACAACGTCTGCTTTCAACAAGTATTTTGCTGTAGGAGAAATCATCGATCTGGCAGCCGTAGGTAGTGCCGGAGCAAGAACAGTAAGTGTAAACTCTACTACTTCATCCTCTTTTGATATTAAAGAGACGCTAGGAGCAACGACAGTAGCTTCAGTGTATACTATTTTGAATAAAACTGATGCCAGAGAGATAGCAAAAACGATTAACAAGAATCAATTTGTCCGTCTGACACCAACCTCACATACTGCTGGTTTAACTGGCCCATGGAACCTCGGTATATGTGATGCCTTTAAGTTAAACGAAGTGCGTATTCAATATACTGGTGCTTTTGCTAACAACACATCTGGTTCTATTGTAACAACCCAATTTAATCTTGATGATGGTCAGCGCGATAACTTCTATGATCAAGCTAGGTTGATTTTAAAGTCTGATAGCACCTTGGTGGTTAATAGTTCGGCACACTTACTCGTGGATGTAGATTACTTTACTCACGATTTCTCGCAGGGTTCAGGATACTTCTCCGTTGATAGCTACCCCATCAATGATGCTAATGCTGCGTCTGTGACAACTATTCAGACTGAAGAGATAACCAGATATGTATCTCCTGTCACAGGTTCTGTTCACGATTTAAGAAACACTATTGATACAAGACCTTCTAAGGGATATACAGCTACAGCAACAGGTGTTGTTGGCTCGTCTAGCACAAACCCTGCTACATCAAGCACCTATAATAGTGCTGCTGGTGGTCTTAGGTTGCCTGTTGCAAATAAGAATTTCCTAACAGATTATTCGTTCTATCTAGCGCGCAGGGACATCCTGACACTCGATAAGAAAGGACTGTTTACAGTAGTTAGAGGTGTTCCATCTCTTAATCCTGAAGCTCCTCGTGTCAACACCAATGCCATGAAGTTGGCAACCGTTGCTATTGCTCCTTATCCCTCTCTGACCTCTTATAGATCATCTGAAGTCAAGCGCTCTGACTACAAGAGCTCGATTGTGGTAGATAAGCAAAAGAGATTTACGGCTAGAGACCTCTCTGCACTAGAGCAGAGAATTACTAACCTTGAATACTATACCGCTCTCAACCAGGTAGAGCGTAAAGCAATGGATCAAACTATCCTCGATTCAACTGGAATCGACCGATTCAAGAATGGTATCTTCACAGACCCCTTCCTGTCTCACAAGTTTGGTGATTACACGAATTTAGACTATAAGGTAGCAGTAGATCAGGGTCTGCAGGAGGCTCGTCCTCAGTTTGATCTAACAGACGTGAAGTTAGATTACTCCTCAGCAACGAATCTAACATCGTTTAAGAGCAACACGTTCTTTACGTTACCCCACACATCAGTACAGTCTGTATCACAACCTTTTGCAACAACAACAAGAAACATTGCTGGTCTGTTCTACACATACGAGGGATCAATGACCCTCAGTCCAGATGGCGACTATTGGGTAGATACTCGACGTAACCCTGATCTGAATGTTGATTATGACTTCACCAATATTCCTTGGGAGCAGATGGTTGAACCATGGCAGTCCAACTGGAGTAATTGGGAGACACTAGTAACAGGTGCACCAAGCGTATCTGAAACTCTAATCAACACAGAGCTGAACACTACTGTATCTGACACATTCTATTCTGGCTTTGGTGATATCATCGATGCTATTACAACAACCGCTACTGATACGTTCAGAGTCAACTCAACCACCACGTCTGCCCAGCAGCGTCAGCGAACTTCGTTTAATGTTGATACTACTGTAGAGACTAGAAACTATGGTGATCGAGTAGTAGACGTATCTTTAACACCTTATCTGCGATCCATCAGTATTGAGGTATCGGTTGTAGGTATGAAGCCGAATACTAAGCTAACAGCATTCTTTGATAATGAAGAAGTTGGAGCGTATTGCACTCAGACTGATAGCTCTTTCAATATAACAGGAACTAGAGGGGGGGACATAACTGTAGACCTCAACGGAAATATCTACTTGCTGTTTACTATTCCGAATGATGCTGAGAAGAGATTCCGTACTGGCGATAGAATGTTTGTATTGACAGACAGCCCGACCAATTCCACTATTCAGGGTTTGTATACTACTAGAGCAATAGCACACTTCAATGGATCAGGTATTCAGCAAACTGTTGAAAATACAATTGTTTCCACGAGAGTACCATTTATTGCTGAGACTGTGGATACGGACTCTAGAAACGTAAGCGAGACAACGTTCTTAGGTACAAGAGCTGACTCAAGAACAGTATCTGTAACACAGGACTTTGTAATATCACCAACAGGTAAGTCTTACGAGAACGTTGCGTGGATATCTGGAGCGTCGCTCAATTTACTTACAAGCAAATACGGATCTCCCGATGTGTCGCTCGGTGAGTGTATCACAGAGCTCAATGAAAACGTAACTTTCTGGCAGTTAGTGTCTAACTCTAATGCAACAGACATTAGACAAACATTTGAAACACAGATGTTGGAGATATTCAACGCTGGTACTGCTACACAGGCTACTTTGAATCAGTTTATGAGTGATTTCAACACCATTACTGGATCTGCAATCACAGATATATCTATTCGTAATCAAGTAAACAGTGCTCGCTGGGTTGATCCAGTAATGCAGACGTTTACAATTGATGACACAAGCAAAGCTCCTGGTATGTTTATTACTAAGGCCGACTTATTCTTTGCTACAAAGGACGCTACAAATGGTGTCCAGGTTGAATTGAGAGAAATAGAGCAGGGCACACAGACACCTACTAACCGCATCATCCCTCACTCTATCAAAGTACTGCCGGCCGCTTCTATCAATGTATCAGATACGGGCGTGACAGCAACTACCTTTGAGTTTGATGCTCCTGTATACTTGCTAAACGGAGTTACTTATGGTCTTGTCATTAAGCCAGTCGGTAATAACAGCAGCACGACAGTATGGGTATCCCGTCTCGGTGGTGAGGACGTGGCTACAGGTCTAAGAGTCAATGAGCAACCGTATGTTGGTGTTCTATACGCTTCATCAAACGATCAAATTTATACTCCGATTCAAGAAGAAGACTTGAAATTCAATCTACATAGAGCTAGCTTCGATCAGACACTAACGGGTCAATTAATAATAGCTAACCAAGCTGCTGATTATATGACCGTATCAAATCTGGCCGGCATATTTATTGTCGGAGAGACAGTTACTGGAAGTAGCACCAGCTCAACAGGTAAGCTCAAAGAAATCTACACAGATGCTAATGGTATTATACGTGCTGTTGTATCTTATGTAAGCGGAGCATTCAGTACTGCAGATACTCTGACGGGATCTCAGTCTGGCGCCACAATAAATGTTGATACAATCTATGATGTTGATCTGCACGTAGCCCACAATGAGGTAACGTCCATAACTCCATCAGGTACTACTTTAGGTACTGCTATACTAACTACCTCTAACAACAATGTTGTTTCTTCTACATATCTGGATGTTGATAATACTAGAGATGTTAAGTTTAATACAGAATTGAAGATTGCATCACGTACTACAGAAATTAATTCGTTGTCTAGTGTGAGCTCGTATCGTATCCGGAACACGATGAAGACTAATAATTCTTTTGTTTCCCCAGTCATCGATCTCACCCGTTCATTTGTTACAGCGGTGGGCAACAGACTCGGTAGCAGCGTTGTCGGAGAAGACAGTAAGAGTGGTGGTGCTGCTGTAGCAAGATATGTTTCAAGAATTGTTACTCTTGCTGAAGGACAAGATGCAGAAGACATCAACGTGTTCCTAGATGAATACAGACCATCGACAAGCAACGTAAGAGTTTATGCCAAGATATTGAATGGTAGTGATACTGAGACTTTCGGAGATAAGAGCTGGATCGAATTGACCAAGTCCTCTAAGGAGCTTTATTCGAGCGTAGATAGTCCTGAAGAGTTTGTTGAAACTTACTATACCTTCCCATCAGCCTCTTTAACTGGTTCATTGGGCGAAGTACAGTATCAGGATTCAAATAGCGTCACCTTTACTGGATATAAATACTTTGCAGTGAAGATTGTTATGACGGGTACCAATAAGGCAACTCCGCCTAGAGTACGTAACTTGAGAGCGATTGCTTTGCAACTCTAATATGGAAAGATTTCAGACAGTACAAGAGAACGATAGCTTCCAGAAAGACACAGTCACTGGAGCTATCCTCAATAGCGATAGTAGTGCTCTAGTTTCGTATAAGGCTAGAAAAAAAGCGGCTATGGCACTATCAGCGGAGTTAGAACAAGTAAAGCAAGATGTCAGCGAAATGAAAGAAATGCTGATGCAACTTCTGAACAAATAATAAAGAAGCAATGGATAATTATATATGAGTCTTACAGCAAACACCGTTGCGTTGACAGATACATTTGATACGTGGAAGAATAAGATCAATGCTATTTTTCCCGAAGCAATATCTGGCACAACAGTTGCGGCACAAACTATAACATCCAACACTGTCTTCAGTGGGACTGTTACCGGTAGCACCTTTACAGGCAATGGTGCGGCTCTAACGGCAATCACTGGCGCCAACGTGACAGGTACAGTACCATTGGCTACTTCAGCCGGCATCGTCACAACGGCAGCTCAACCAAACATTACATCAGTAGGCACTCTATCCGGCTTAACGGTAACTAATCCAATAGCGGGTTCTGTTACAGGCTCAGCGGCAACTGCTACAGCAGCTGCTCAACCAGCAATCACATCGGTGGGTACCCTTACGAGTTTAGCTGTTACAGGCAATGTAACGGCAAACAACATAGTAGCTGGGATACCAACTACCGTCGTGAGCTCAGGGCCAGTATCAGCTGTATCTGGAAATCACTATGCTGTTGATACGGCTACTCAAACAATCAATCTACCAACTTCACCTACAATAGGAAATAGGGTATTGATTACTGTGGGTAACTTTACCGATACGGTAGTGGGTCGTGGTGGTTCCAACATAATGAGCAGTGGCACAGACATGACACTAGACAAAGAGTACTTGTCAATACAATTTATATACACAGACACAACGCAAGGGTGGGTGATGGCATGAGTAATTTTACAGATTTTATAGGTGGTGGCGGTTCAGAAATAAATGACAACAAGGTTATCAATAGCGCTGCTAGTTTAATAACCACAGCGTCAGGCGAAAAGTGGTTGCAGTCAGGCACTCTATCTACAGCCACATCAACATATCCAAACGCTACAAACGCTTTGACAGCTATGACTTTAGGTTCTGTAGCTCACTCAACGTCTAGTCAAATAACTAACCCTAGAGGATTGTTATGGGATGGTACTTATTTTTGGGCGATGGCGACAAATTCTCCTAGAGGCCTATATAAGTATAACGCAAATGGTACTTATGCAAATGTTTATATTGCTTTGTCAAACGTAAACCTAAACGTACATGACCTTACTACAGACGGTACTAATATATATGTTTTATGGCAGGCTACTAATGGTAGTGACGAACAAGTTACTCAGCATACTATGGCAGGTGTTGCCACGGGTACAGATTTTACGCTTGCAACTGGCGCTAGTCTTAAGGCAACAGGCATTACTTATTTTGATAATAATTTTTATGTTCTGGAATTTGACCAAGGGGGTGCTAATACAGCAAATATTCAAAAATTGACGATGGCTGGTGTGTACGTTTCAACGGTTGCTACTGGTCTAAACCAAACTGGAAGTTGGACGAC
>TARA_R110000803_G_scaffold42850_9_pt1 | contig 18630 bp, 20 predicted proteins | sample TARA_R110000803 | Tara Oceans TARA_R110000803 (sample SAMEA4397772) | marine metagenome | biome: Polar Biome; feature: [SRF] surface water layer (ENVO:00010504); material: water (ENVO:00002006), including particulate matter (ENVO:01000060) such as... | depth 5 m | reverse complement strand
AAACCAACTGCTCCGCCTTCTTCTAAAAATGTTACTCTTGTACTAAAACTTGCACTCGGTGCTACAAATGAACCTGATATTGAAGATGTTAATGCATAACTACTAGTAACCGATGCTAAAGAGTTTATTTTAGTTAGATTGGAACTTATATTAGATGTATTTTGAGAACTGCCAAGTTCATTACTAGTAACTCTTGTACTAAATGAAGCAGATGGAGCTCTAAATGATCCAGATATCATTGCTGATGTAAATACTGCATTACTTTCTAATGTTGTAGTTCTAGAACTTAAACTTGCACTCGGTGCTGTAAATGATCCAGTAATACTAGTTTTTAATGCTAATGCTGATAAATCTTGATCACCGGTGTTAGTTCCGGATATAGTTCCGGATATATTTGACCCAATGATTGTTCCGGTTGCTTTTAAATTACCTGTTGCTGATAATGATCCTGTTATTTCAGAGTTGCCTTTCGATTGAAAGCCGCGTTTTATTATGAATTCGTTTGCCATGTATTCTTTTCTTCCCTATCCAAAAAGTATTTTTATATAAATATGTTTGTACATTAAGTCTACAATTATATTGCTTTTATAATTGTCCTTAATCTATAACCTGTAGATGTTGTATAAGATTGTATTTGTGCTACACTTTGTGTTAATGCAACTTGAAATAATAAATTCGATGTATCGCCGATATCTGCTGTCGTTGTTTCTGCAAATGTAACATTTATCCCATCCCATACAGACATTATATTTCCGGCTCTTGCATTTGATGCTGATACTGCAGTATATTCTATAAATGCCCCATCAAATGATGATGTACTTAAACTATGAATTGATTGAGTGACATTTGCTGTCGTTGAAAGGATATTTGCTGTTCTATATACTGACCCTGATACAAATAATGATCCTGTTATAGTCTGATTTCCAATAAAATTATTTGAACCTGTTATTGCATAACTACCAGTTACTGTTATTACCGAATCAACTTTAGTTGTATTGGATACTACTGTTAATGTTGTTGCCGTTATTCTATCACTAAATGATGCTGATGGAGATTCAAATGACCCAGAAATGCCTGTTGCAGTTAAACTTCTTATTAATGCAGCATTTGTTCCTAATGAACCAGATATTCCGGAGGATGTAAAACCAACTGCTCCTCCCTCTTCTAAAAATGTTACTCTTGTACTAAATGATGAACTAGGTGCTACAAATGAACCTGATATTGCAGTCTTTAAAGCAAATGATGATAAATTTTGATCGCCGGTATTTGTTCCGGATAAATTTGATCCTACAATTGTTCCAGTAACATTTATATTATTTGTTACGCCCAATGATCCAGTTATTTGTGCAGAGCCAGTCATTAAAATAGTACCTATTAATGTCTGTGTATCTGTTGTGTCATCGCCGAATATATTTGAACCAGATGTTTTAATATTAGATGCCGTTATGAATGATGATGTTAAATGTATTACATTTAAACTATCAACAGTCAATTGATTTGTAGTGGTGTTATAATCAAAGCCTTCTTCTGTACCCAAACCTCCGTCTGCCGTTGTAAATACTACCCTGCCGGTGGTTGTTAATGATGATGTAATTCCAGTAATAAGAGATCTATTACTAGTTATTCTAGAAGTAATACTAGATGATACTGATGTAAATGACCCAGATATGATTGCTGACGTAAATACTGGGTTTGCTTCTAATATAGTTGTCCTTGAGCTTAAACTTGAGCTCGTAGCATTAAATGCGCCACTTATCTCAGAAGCAATTTGTGCAGAACTAGATAATGTACCAACTGAAACTGTAGGATTATTTTCTAATGATGCTACTCTTGTGCTAAATGATGCTGATGGTGCAATAAATGATCCAGATATTCCTGTTGCTGTTAAACTTCTTATTAATACAGCATTTGTGCCTAATGATCCTGATATTCCTCCGGATGTAAATCCTACTGCCCCACCTTCCTCTAAAAATGTTATTCTAGATGAAATTGAGGAGCTAGGCGATGTAAATGATCCTGATATCATTGTTGAACTAAATACCGGATTAGTTTCCAATGTAGTTGTTCTAGAACTAAATGAAGCAGATGGTGCTGTAAATGACCCGGAGATTCCGGAATGAGTTAAACTTCTTATTAATGGAGCATTTGTGCCTAATGAACCAGAGATACTTGTTGAACTAAATACTGGATTACTTTCCAATGTAGTTGTTCTTGTGCTAAATGATCCACTATCTATTTTTAAATTTGATATCCTAGTTGAAAATGAAGCAGATGGTGCTACAAATGATCCTGATATCATTGTTGAACTAAATACTGGATTAGCTTCTAATGTAGTTGTTCTAGAACTAAATGATGCAGATGAGTTAGTAAATGATCCTGATATCATTGCAGACGTAAATACCGGATTACTTTCTAACGAAGTTACTCTGGTTGATAATGAAGAACTAGGAGCTACAAATGACCCTGAAATTTTTGCAGCAGTTAAACTTCTAATTAATACAGCATTAGATCCTAATGAACCGGAGATACCTGATGATGTAAATACACCATTTCCTTCTAATGACGTTACTCTTGTTGAAAATGATCCACTATCTGTTTTTAAATTAGTTATTCTGGAACTTAAACTTGAACTTGCATCTGTAAATGAGCTAGAAATACTTGTTGCTGTCAAACTTCTGATCAATGTAGCATTAGGTCCTAGAGAGCCAGAGATGTCGGATGCTGTAAATACATCATTTCCTTCTAATGAAGTTACTCTGCTTGAGAATGAAGATGATGGAGCAACAAATGATCCGCTTATATTTGAAGCAATTTGAGCAGAACCAGATACTAATGTTTTTGCAGTAATTGATTCATTGGCAGTTATTCTTGTACTAAATGAAGCAGATGATGCTCCAAATGATCCGGAGATGTTAGATGCAATTTGGGCTGAACTCGATAATATTCCTGATACTAATCCCGTGCCATCTTCTAATGCTGATACTCTAGTACTAAATGATGAACTATTTGCAATTAAATTAACTCCTATTATATTGCCACTTGCACTTATATTACTCGAAGCTGTAATACTACCTGATGTAATTATATCTTTAGTTACTGTAATATCGCCGTCAAAAAAAGCAGCGCCCAAAGTATTAGTAGATTGAGTTACTGCCAAAGAATATCCGAATGGATAAGCTGTGCCTTCGTATCTAATATTTGTATCTTTTCTTAGATTAGCATCGTCATAAACATATAAATCATCTTTAACTAATAAATCTCGAGATATATCTAAACCACCGGTGATATGAACTGCTGTATAAGAATTATCTGATTCAATTCTTATAGATGAGCCAGATACTATAAATGATCCTGTAATTTGTGTATCAACATTTATATTTAATCCAGTTGTTGCTGAAATAGATGCTGTTGCTGCACCATCTGATATTTGTGATAAATTTAATCCTACTATACTAGTTGATGGAACATTTGTTAATCCACTACCATCGCCTGTAAATGAACCTGTAAATGAACCTGTTACTCCTCCTTCCGAAAGAGAGAAATCTATATTGCCCGAGCCAGATACTATTATTGAGCCTGTAATCGATAATCCGGTAGCGTTAGATACTATGCCCGGAGGTCCTTGTGCTCCATCTGCGCCTGCCGGTCCTATACCACCTGTTGCACCTACAGCTTGTATTTCAACGTTGGGATTATTAAAAGGAGTTACTGTAACTATATTACCGGTATTGTTGTTTGTAATAGTGAGTGTATGTGTAGGTTGTGATATACTTATTTCACTAATATTTTTAGTAACAGATGTACTCATTTTATATAGTTGTTACTTGTTTATTTAATTGTATTTGTCCCTGTAATAATCTAGTTTTTTCAGGGCCATTTGTTAGTTCTAAATCATATGATGCTTCATTAAAATTGAAATTGTTAGTAATAGCATGTCCTAAATATACTCCTAGACTACCGGATGTCGGGGAAGTTACTAAATCACTTCCTCGTAAACTTATATAGGATCCGGAAACATTTTTAATAGGAATATTACCTGAACTGCCTGTTAATGATGCATATGTGGTATTTCCGCCTGGGGCATTTTTTATTTGCATTGATGCAGAATATCCTGTTAAATCAATTCTTGTCCCGGCCGGGGTTTTATAGATGATATCAAAATCGACGGTTGCGCCTTGATCTATCGTGAAAGAATATCTTCCTGCTGCCATAGTATCCTTTTCTTATAAATATGTTAGAGTTTGACATTACAGTAAAAAAGGAGGCCGAAGCCTCCCTTTATTTTAGTTACTAATTAATTAATTAATAATTATATAGTGTCTAATGCAGATACATAGATCTTACCGTAGAATTCTGGTCTTACCATTTTCTTCGCATATCTAGTCATTACACCTTTTCTTGGAGTAAAGTTATCTGGATCATATACCAATGGAGTCATAATCAAAGGTACATACGGAGCATAAACAGCACCTGTTTCTAGGAACTGTGATCCTCTATATCCCATTAATATAGCATTCTCAGTCATATAAGGATTCTTATAAACTTGGAATCTATTATTAATAGCACCTACTTTTTGAACACCCATTGCAAATTGCATTTGATCGCCATCCGTATCAGCAGCATATCCTGGAATTGATTCCAAAATTGTTGCTACAGTTGGAGAACATACCAAGAAATTAGCTCCACCTCTTAATGTTAATTGGTGTATTTTATTACTAACTTTTTGTACTTTTGTTCCTAAAGTTTGGAACCATGTACCTTGGTTGTATGCTTGAGCAGTTGCATTTGATTGGACAAAGCTATTATTAGCAGAATCAAATTCAAATCCAACTTTTGCAGACCATCTATCAACAGTTTGAGCATTTTGCATCAACATGTCTAATATCTCTAAATCAATTTCTTGCGAAATATATTCAGATAACATAGAAGTTAATTCAGCTTCAGCATCAATTGAATGATAAGCATTTAAATCTTGAGCAAATTCTGGACTCCAGATTGCTTTTAATTTTCTTGTCTTAGCAACTATTGCTTCACTTCTTAACTCTAGGTTAATTTCTGGTATATCTAATTTAGTAGATGAATCAGTGTTATTACCAACTGCAGTCGGATCTTCAAAATCACCTCTTGAAGAATCTGATGGTGCTTTTTGGTAAATTACTTGGATTGGGCCATTAACAACAGGAGTAGCAGCAGTTTCAATTAAGAAATGTATATGATCTCCATTTTGCTCATCCAATCTTGTAAATTCTGGATATATTGTTGTAATACCTGTTCCAATAACATTAAAGGCTCTAATACCTTTAGGGTCATATCCAGTTATTCCTGAAGTTGGGATAGATAATACTTGTGTCTTTTTACCAACAAGTGATGCAGATAATTCAGAATTGTAATTAGTAAAATAATTAAATCCAGCTTGATCTCCTGCGCCTTTGTTAGTAAATACACCAGTTCCAGCAGCTATAGAACCTGTTTTAGCAGCAGCTGGTCCAAGAACTAATGATGAAGTTACATCATTAATAGAATATCCAAATCTTCCAGCGCCATATAGACCCTCAGAAGGAGCAGATGTTCCTCTATCTTTATCAGTTACACCAAATACAGAATCAGTCTGTGATGTTCTTCCGGCACCAGTAATAAAATCATTACCAGCAGCAGTTCCACCTTTTGCAATACCTTGCTTAGTTCCGTATTTGAAATCTAAGAAAAATACTAGACCTGATGGCAGGTTCATTGGTTGCACAGATACAAAATCTTTAGCTGCTATTTCAGCAAAGATTCTTCTTACTAATGGAAGGGCTACACCCGACCATTGTTCTGCATTTCCGTCAGTACCAGTAGCATTTGCTTCTGTTACTAATTGCTTGGCTTGGTTCTCTAAAAGAACAGCCATGCCTCGTCTCTCAATCTCAGTATCAATTCCTTCTAACAGTCCGGTCTTTTCCCATTTGCTTTCTAAGCCAATAGCAACCTCTTGTTGAGTTGATTGATGATTATGAGGTAATAAAGAATTTACATTCATTGTTTTCCTTGTTTTATTTTAAATTTGCTAATTTTTTCCATCTTGCAGCTAACTGATTTCCTTCAGAAAGAATTTCTTTCTTTGGAGCAGTAGATCTACTTGGTTTGGAAGCATAGCTTTCTTTTATCGAACGTTTTGTTTTAGTACCCACAAATGATTCACTCAAAGTAGTAAAAATCAATTTCACTTCTCTTAAATTAGAAGCTCTATCAAAGTTTTCAATAACTTTCATTTTTTGTGATTCGTTTAACGGATAATTTCTAAACAATTTGTTCGAAAATAGTAATTTTGCATTTAAAAGATTGACTTCATTAATTTTAGATTTCAAAAATTTAATAACAGTATAAGCTTCTTTAAGGTCTTTATCACCTTCTTCTTCTTCTTTTGTCATTTCTTTTTCGTCTTCTTCTTTAACTGTATCTTTATCGTCACCTTCTTCTTCAGTCAATGCACTGATGATTTCATCTATAGAAACGTTGTCATCCTTAGGATCCATTTCTTCAGTTTCCATATCAGCATTTTCTTCTTCAGATAATTTACCTTCGCCTGGATCTTCTGTATGAGTTTCGGATGCATCATCGCTAACACCTAAAGTAGAACCGATATCAGAAGAATCTAATTCTTCAGTTTCAATTTCTTTTTCTAGTTCAGCAATAATAGATTCGAGCTCTAAGGCGTCATCATTCTTAGGATCTTCCATGTCTTCGTCCACTTTAGAATCGTCAGAATAATCACCTTCCATCGGTAGGTTATCATCATCAATAGTTTCCATAGACATATCCATATCCGGCTCTTCAGCAGGCATTTCCATGTCCATTTCATCATCCATTCCTTCTTCTTCTGAAAGTCTGGCTGATAACATTGATTGTAGTCTTGGGGTAAACGCTTCTTCTAATGCAACTTTTGCATTCGCTAGTGCAGTTTCCCTTACGGCTTTTGCATCTGCAATAGCGTCTTTTAATAAATCGTTCATCGATTTTCCTCGTATTTAATTTTGGAGTAAGATTATTAGTAATCTTAATAAGAATTAATATAATATTCAGTGACCAAGTATTGATACTTAGTATATTTTATTAATAATATATATCAAGGAAGCAATGAAATATGCCGGATTTTAATCGTTATCTTGAATGCTAGATATATATCTTGCTTTTTGTAGTTGTCTACGTCTAGTTACAGATTTTTTTTGGTATTCTTTTTTTTCTTTTACTATATCTAAAATGCCAGAATCTTTTATTAACTTTTTCCAATGTTGTAGTGCATATGTTATATCACCATTTGGATTTCGTTTTGTTGATAATACCTTTGCACCTAATGCATGACCAGGTAGTGTCATCTGTATGTGTTTGTAATTTTTTCCCATGTAACTTTATTTTTATTATGTATAACTAATATAATGATTTTATTTCAACTAACCAAATTTATTTTAATCTTTTTGAATCTGTAGCTGTCATATGATCATTAAATGCAGGTCCTTGATTATGTACTCCTGCCGTAAATTGATCTTCTTCAATTTTAGCGCCTGCCATTAAATCATCTTTATTAGAATTAGTTGAATCTGGTGCTTCCGGATTATGATTATCTTCAGAGAGAGCTCCATTAACATTATAATATCTGTTTAAAACTGTTCCCATATCATCGTATGCGGATTCTAATCTCTGTTGTAATGAACTCATTTCGGTTGCCGTCTTCTCAAATACTTTGTACGCTTCATTCATTTGTTTCATATGCCTAGATACAGTTACATTATCAAACCAATGTTCTGATTCTTGTAATGTTAATGCCTCTGCTTGTTGTACGATATTTTCTAATGTTTTGGTAACTTCTGTTAACTTTGCATTACTATATACCATTTCCCCTATTTCATGGAAATTACCTACTGCAGAAAGAAAAGCTTTTTTATCTTCTTTCGGCATTTTTGGTGATTCTGTCTCTCCTAAATATTTTTCATTTAGGATATGATTCATTAATTGATTTTCCCAGTTTTTCATATTAACTATATCTTTCTAATGTTTTTATTAATCCATCAATGTTTTTCTTTGCTTGACTAATATATCGGCTCATTGAATCTGATTGTTGATTATATGATACATCCTGTGTTGCAGTTGCTCTATTATCTAATTCCCTTGCCATTTCTTCTTCTAATGAATCTAATTGGTCGATTACCGTAGATAAGTCTTCAATATAACTTGATACTAATTCTGTATCAGGTTCTTGGTCAAATCCTATTTCAGGTGCTTCATGAAGCTTTTTTATTCCTTGTGCTATTCCACTTAATTTTATCATATTATCCTTATGGTTTGTAATTAGAAAAATCTATTTCTGGGTGTTTTGGGTCATTACCAAATAAATCAACTGTTAATCCTGTTCCTCTTTTATTTGAAGAATTAAAAGGTCCAAATTTACTATTATGACTTGCCGATGATAAATCATTGAATGTCGTCAAATTCTTTTTGCCGCCTATTGTAGGATTACCTAATTGTGCATTTGCAACAGGATCAATATTAAATCCTAATATTGTACCGGTACCTTTTTGTTGTAGGCTATTTGTTGGGCCATATTCTGATTTTAAATTTTCTAATGCCATATTAAAATTCCCTTATTATTGTTGTAATTAAATTTTCTACTTTAGAATACCTTTGTTGTGCAAGTCTGTTTACTGATTCATTTACAGGAGATAAAAAAGCTCCATGCGTCGATGGATTTGAAACAAAGTCAAATGCAACTAATTCAAAATCTGGTTGAACCTCTAATGTTTGACTTCCTTCACGCATTACTTCCTTTACGGAACCCATTCCTCTAGATGAAATACCTAATCTTATTCCTGACTTAAATAATTCCTTTAAAATATTTCCAGATGGAGTTCCTAATACTTCTACTCTACCTACCAAATCATTTCCAGCCCAATTCATATCTAATATGTTATGTGACACATTATTTAAATTAACAACTGATGAATCCGGATGGTCTAATTCTCCTAAGGCTCTTCTTTCCTTAATAAATGTCCCAGCATATTTTTTTGCTTCACGCATTAATAAGTCTTTTGGATATACTCGTTCATTTTGATTTTTTGCATCTGCTCTTTGCAATACACCTGATACAATTAATTTGCCATTATTTTCTGTTAATGATTCATTAATTTGTTGTGGTGAAATTTCAAATACTGTATAATCTACTAATAATTGTTTGCTCATTTTAGTCCTTGCATAAATAGTCCGGAGTTAATAAATTGCTGATGTTGATCCAAACGTTTTCTTTCGTCTGCATATAAGCGTGTTTGCCGTTCTAATGTTAAATCTTTATTTTCTTTAGCATTAACAAATTGTTTCCATGTTCTATTTGGGATCATTGTGATAATTCCTTAAGTCTATTTGCTATACGAACCATTCGTTCGTTAATTTTTGAAAATCTTTTTCCGGTCGACTTCCAAAAATGATTTGATTGGACTCCCATTTCTGTTTTCAATCTTAAATTGTTTGAAACAATTTTTTCCATTTCAGATAACATTTTATTAACTTCATTAATACCTCTGTTAACTTTTTGTGATGGAGTCGATGTAGGATCTTTTTTATAATCTCTATATGATACTTCATTAACAATACCATACATTTCAGACATCATTTTTTTGTAAGTGGATTTAGATTCCATTTTTTGTGTAGATGTCATTTTTTTAAATATACGATTTGTTTTAGGAACTCTTTTCATTCCTCCTTGGTCTATAGTATCATCATCTACTTTGCCAAATGCATTCGGAGTCATATATTCTCCTCCGGCTGATGCAGTAGAATTCATTTCATTCAATCCTTCTCCAACAGCAATTACAAACATCCCATCTTCTTCATAATATTCATAATTTGGACCGGGAAGCATTTTCTCTAACACTTTGACAGCTAATCTTGCACCAGATTCATTAGTGAAATATATATATACACTTTCTTCTGTTTCTCCACGAGCTATTGATTCATATCCTCGCACACGTTTAAGTCCACTCTCTATTTTAGAATTATCAAATATCTCTTTCGCTGCTTCACCATCACCATATGCCATTACTGCTTCGTTCTTAACTGCTTTGGTAACAGCAGTTCTTCTTGCTTTAAGATATTTATCAGATGCATCAACATCGCCATCATTATCTATATCATCATCTTCTTTTCCTACTGGATCTAAAGCTTCAAAATATTTTTCTATTTCATCTAATAATTTCATTATTGTTGCCTTTTTAATACATAAATTGCTTTTGCGTTAGAACTAACAACTTTTGTTGGAGATAATTCATATATAGTCCCTACTGATAAATGTGCTATATTTATTGATCCGCCTCCAGATAAAGTTATTGTTCCTGTTGCACTACTCTCTCCTACTATCACAGCACCATGACCATAATTAGATCCGGTGAAATTAACTGTTGTATTACTAACTGTCGTTACTGATGTATATCGACCTGGATGTCCTAGTCTTTCAAAAACATTATAGTTGCTTCCAGATGCTGGCATTATATATGGTCCACTCATGAGTTACCTGTCTTTTTAAGTTCATTAATAAGTTCATGATAACGAAGTATTGTTAATACATCTTTATCTTCTACAATATGTTTCTTGCTAAGATTACTCAATAATTTAGCAACTTCCGTAATTTTTATTCTAACAACTTTACTAGCAATTTTTGTAGTATTTTTTAACAAATCTCGTTGTAATTTTTTTGTTTCTAATATAATATATTTTTTTAACTTTTCTGAATTAGTTACATTATTAATATATTCCCTTAGAACTTGTTTTTGTTTTAATGATAAGGTAGAATACTTTTCATTAAATTTATCAATAATCATTTTTGATGCTAATATACGTATATCATTGTTTTCAGAAACTAATGTGGTCTTAGCCGTTGGCTTAACTTTTCTTTGTATATATTCTACTACTTGATATTTAGTTTCAATATAATCCTTAGGATCATCTGCTTGAGCATATTCAAATAATTTGTAAACTGAAGCGTGAATTTTATAATCATGTACTCGTGATTTAAAAAATTCTTCAATAACAAATTGAGATTTTATATTTTTTATTAAATTATATTTCTCACGTTTTAATTGAGATTCATTAATTTTTTGTCTAGCCGTAATAACTGCATCTACAAATTCTATAGATTTTTCATTCATATTGAATGTCTCTTCTTTTAAAGATCTATAAAGTTTTAATTCTGTTGTTAATTCAGAATTTTTTGTAAAGTGTTTTTTGATAATATTTAATGCCGGTGAGTTCTTGTTAGACATAGTATCGCTTGCTACCTGTCTTACCAATAGTTCGAAAACTAATCCGGTATTTTTTACTTTCGAGTGTTTTAATCCATTCATTGAAGCATCCTAATAGTCTACATGTTTTAAATAAATATGTATTGATCCGTAATTCATATCATTATATTTCATTTAATTGATCTTCATCTAATAATGTACCATTATCATTATTGTTATCAACCTTATTTAATGATTCGTTTAATATTGTATTTTTTGGTGTTTGTTGTAAAGATGATATAAATGACTTGACCTCTAAACTTAAAGGATTAGTCTTTCTATATGTATGTTGTAACGGATTTTTATCAGTTGTAAAAGTACTACCCATATCTTTTGCTCCTAATGGATCTCTTCCTGCAACTGCCTTATCTAAATTAGTGCCTGGCTTCTTTGGAGCCCCTGGTCCTGCTACATGTTCTTGCTTTTCGCCCGGTAATAATTCTCCTCGTGTTGCAACGTGCATTGAAGCTATATCATGAGGTGTTCCAAAACTTAAATTAGTTTTTCTAGGATCATTACCTTCTGCTTTAATTTGTTCTTTTCTAAAGTCTGATTTAAGATCTTGTATAACTAACTCTTGTTCTGACTCCCATTCATTAGGACTCATATTAAAGATATTCTCATAAATATATTTTTCAGAGAATAATGTGCTGTCTTTCATACTAGTTGCTAATGCAATCTTATCATTAAATATTTCTACCTTTTGTTTTTCATACACTATACTTGGACTAGTTAAATCTAGTTTAAAATCTATTAATTCTTCATTCTTAAATCCTTGAGAATATAAATGTACAATTGCAATTTTTGTAAGTTCTGATACAAATATTTTCTGTATTCTTTCAATAGTTCTTGCAAATCTAACATCTTCTGCTGCTAATGTAGCTTTACCTCCAACTCCTTCATCATATCCTAAAAATGCTTTTGGAATTTTTAAAGCTGCCATTTGCTTGTTACGTAGATATTCAATATCTTCAATTTGTCCATCATTAGATAATCCAGGTAATGATTCTATAGATGTTCCTGACTCTCCACCTCTTACTGGTAAATAATAATCTTCTAACATGTTTTCCATATTAAATTTAAGATTATATTCTCCGGTCTTTTCATCCATATATGGAATCTTTTTCATTTTATCAATAATAGTTCTCATATGAGTATCTACTTCAGCCGGTGGTATATTACCTACATCAATTTTAAAAATTCTTCTCTCTGGTGCTCTCATTATTCTATTAATAAGCATTGCATCTTCCATAAGAGTTAATTGTTTAAATATTTTTCTAGCTGGCTCAATCATCGACTTGCCATATGGTAAAAAATTGGTATCTGATAATAATCTAAAATGTGCTATCTCATAATTATTAAATTCAGAAGAATTTTGACGGCCGCCAGATGAATATGCCATATGTGAACCTTCTAACGTAAATTTATATGCATATGGATTTTTTTCATCATACCCTTCTTCTCTACGGACTTCATATGATGATAATGGAGTAACATTAACTATACCAATATCATCTTCAATATCTAAATGTAAATAAAAATCACCATATTTGCATGCATTCCTAATCCATGGCCATAAATTATAATCTATATTAAGTATATCATTGAATAAGTTTTTCAATACTTTTAAGATTTCATCATTTTGTGTTGATATAGTTAATGTATCGCCTTCTGCATCTTTAACTGTACATTCATCTGCATATATATCTAATGCCGATGCTAATATTGGATCCATGTCCATTGCCTCATAATCAGAAAATAATTCTAATTTAGATTGATGGAAGTTCATTGTTTGATTATAACCACCGTAACCGGATTGACCTCTCTGTAATCCTGAAAATCGATCGATATACGAATTTGATACTGCTCCGTCAGATTGTAATTTATTTGTATCAACTACTCGTAAACGATTCTTTGAAATTCGTCTTACTATTACGTTAGTTGAAAAGAGGCGACCTAATCGAGCTCTTAATGATGTATTTGCCATATCAATTTTTCTTTTTATATAAATATCTTGTTAATCTAAAAGCCAATTTAGATCTTCCTTGTCCTTACCAGCTTGCATCTGCCATGTATTATTTTGATTACCATTGCCGGTATACATTCCACTAGACTTACCTAAATGGCCTATTGCCTTTCTAGAAAGATCCATACCCTGTTGATGCAGCCTTAATGCAGTATCCCGTACCCATAGTGCAATTCCAAATGCCATAATTAAATCATCATTATAACCTCTTTGTGCCTCTGCCCTTTGACCGTTCCATATAAATACATATAACTCATCAGTCAAACGTTTACTTCGTATGATTGGAGATTTTTCTCTAAAATATGTTTCTATCTTTGATATGATTAAAGGTCTAGTACGTGATGTTGTAGAAAATCCTGGTACTTTTTGTGATTTATTTTTTAAATCATAATTTTTAGCTAAATGGACGTCCTCATCTATATATGCATCTTGTTTGTAAGAATAATATAAATTTTCATATCCTTTATCAATTGCAATCTGTAGTACTGCCCATCCTATATTAGCATTTTCAATTACTAGTAAAGCATTATTCCATTCTGTTGCAATTGTAACTAACATGTTACCATATTCAGTAGTACCTATTTTTCCTTTATATTCTGCTACTTGAGTCATTGATTCTATTTCTAGAACATGGAATGCTGAATAATCTGCTCCGTCGCCTCTAGCAACATCAGCTACTATTGCATATGCTTTAGTATAATTTGGATAATCCCATAACCAATAGTTTCCATCAAAGCCTCGTTTTTCTTTTGGCTCTTGTATATATGTTTGTTCATACCATTGTATAATAGGGCCGTCTACTACTGTATGGCCGGATGATATAAAGTCGCAGTCACATTCTTGTGATGCTGCTTTTTCTCCTAACAATTGAGTTTGCTCATCTCTCCAAACTTGATCTCGTTCTGGGTGTACTGTCCAATGTAATTTAACTGCATTAAATCTTCCTCCGGACATAGCATCATTCCATGTTTTATGAAATAAATTTCCAGTACCATTAGGAGTAGATAACATTATAGCTCCTCCACCAGTTGCCAATGTTTGTTGTGCTGCTGTCCATATTTCATCTATACGATCTATAAATGCAGCCTCATCCATTACCAATAATGATAATGCTTCCGACCTACCAGCATCTCCTTTTGAAGATATTGCTTTGATCTGCGAACCATTTTTAAATCTTAATGAAAGTTTATTATCTTCTACACTTTTACCTTTTAACCAGCTAGGCAGGTTATCGTGCATTACTCTTACTTTTGTTACTAAGTTTTTTGCTACATCTTGTTTGGTTGCAATAACCAAAACATTGTAATCTGATTTAAATAACATACACCATAATGCATAACCTGCAGATAATGTCGATATACCTAATTGCCTAGATTTTAATATTATATTATATCTATGATCTTTTAAATCAGTTAATGTATCTTCTTGGAATGGGTATAAGTTGAAAAACATCTTACCTTTAGTAGGATGTTGTATGATACAATACTTACGCATAAAATGTACAGGGTCAACTGCACATCGTTTGTATTCTTCTTTTACTATTTCTTTAAGGGATTTCTGTGTCATTTAATTAAATATATAAAAAATTATAACACAATCAAAATAATTAGAAGGATAATTCCACCACTTCCTAATCCAAATAAATTTCGTTGTTTTTTATAATGTTTTGTCTCATCTTTAGCAACCAGTATTTGGCCATCTTTTAATTTTATAACTTCCGTAATAACATCCATTTCACTTTGAAAGTTTGATTCTTTTTGTTTATAAGATGATATAATAGTATCTTTTATTGATAATTGTTTTTCTAATGTTTTATGTATTTGACGTTCTATAACTATCTGTTCTTTTGCAAGATCTCCGATTTCCAAATCTTGTATTACTTTATGCATTAGCCACTTACTAACACAGATTATTGAATCACTTTGAATATCTGTCTGAGAGATACTTGTTGATGTCAGTGACAGTATAAGTATTAATATGTTTAATTTTTTTAGCATATTTCTTTTTTAATTTGTAAATTTGATTTGATTTATTAACTAGACTGGATTGTAACAAATCTAAAGAATCATTTAAGTTATGTATATTATTATCTAATGAATCTCGTTCATGTTTGTATTCTACAACTGTATTAGCTAAGCTATCAATTTGTGATTGCAATATTTGTTCTCTTAATTCAAATGTATTATTTTCATTTTTATAAAAGTATGTATATGCAATAAATAAAACAATCCCAAGTGTTATAATAGAATATATATTTGGTTTAGTGTTCATTATTTATTATATTATTTAAAACTTTATTAATATGTTCTTTTAATTGTAGTTCAACATCTTTTTCTAAACTTAAAGTTGCATCATCTAATTTCTTATTAATCAAAACTTTATCTTTACCTAATTTTTTTAACATTTGTATAGCTTTAGACTTAGATATATCATCTCCGGCATTTTTCCATGCAGTTAATTGTAATTGTATATCTTTTACAACATTATCGAGCTCTTTGCCCATTTTTGTTATTTCTGCTTTAGTTGCCATTTTTAGATTCCAAATTATTTAAAATTTCTTCTTTTAAAGATTGATAATCACTATCAATTTTTTTCATATATGCTGAAACATCTATGTCTTCACTTCTACCATCAGCATTTTGCCAATACGTTTCTGTAACAGCTTTTTTTAATTCTTCAACTTCTTTATCAACATCCGACATCCATGATTTGGCATTTGCTAACATTTTCTTTCTGGAATAATCTTCCCATGCTTCTTTGCCTTGTGCTTTAATTAATGTCTCTTCTTTAATTACACATGAAAAACATTTTTTATGTATAAAGTACATTTTCAAATTTAAATGTTCTTCATCTACATCTTTCATTTTTTGGTCACATGTTGGGCATGTCTTAGGAACATTTAATATTTCATTAATTTCTTCACGTACACTATTCGCAGGAACTTTTGATCGGAATCCATCAAATTGAGTTATTTTCCATACGGTGCCTGATTTTGGATCAGTCTCTTCCCATATATCGCCTATCTCATGTTTTTCATTTCGTTTAGCAGTTGCTGCCGCATCTGAAAATCCATGAGTTTTTCTAGTTTGTGATTTATGTGTACCATCGATCATCTGTCTAACCGCTTTTACATTTTGTAACTTGTCTTCTGCTGCCATACTATTTTATTTTAAAGCTTTTTTCAATTTAGCAATAAATGTTGCATCATTACCTTTTATATCTAATCCGCTTACTAAGTTAATAACTAATTCTTGTTGTTGTTGAGCACTTTTACCCTTCATCTTAGATTTGAATTCATCTGTAAATTGTCCCATTCTCATATCAACTCTACCCGGTACTGCTTCATTAACTGACTCATCTGTAGTTTCAGCTGATGCTTTAGATAAATCTCTACTTACTTTAGCTTTAATTGAATCAAAATCTGCAGATGTTATTCCTACATTTTGTAATAATGCTGTAAGTAAATTAATTTTTTGAGACCTAGGTAATTTAGATACTTTAGATACATCTACTTTTTTTAATCCACGATTCAACTCACTTCTTCCACCACCTAATTTAGATGATACGGCTGAGCCTACTCTTGATGTAAAAGACTCTGGAGCCTCTATTAATCTTTTTATAAGTTGTTTACGTATCACTTCACGTAATTTTATTTCTTTCATAATATTCCTTTTAATCTATTTAATATAAATATACTAAACTTATTTAGTAAATCCTTTATCCATTGCAAAGTTTGCTCTACTAAATTCTAGCCTATCAACTAGTTTAACTCCATTGCCAATACGATCAACTGCTACATAGCCTTCTGGCGCAGTAACTTTAAGACCACCCTTACCATCATCCACAAAATGTTTTGTTGTATATATGGCGGAATTATATTTATTTACAAATATCATTTTTGCATCTGCAAATAATTTTGATACTTTAAATAAATTGATAATGTCTTGTTTTCTAAATTCTATATTAGCTCTTTGTTGTTGTCCTGCCAAAGTTGCTCTTTCTTTACCTTTAACCGATTTTAATTTTTCTATCTTTTTATTAATTTTTCCTTGTGCCCATTCTACAAATGATTCATATGATTTTTCTGGATTTTCTAAAAATCTATTTGTTTTTATTTCACTATTAACATATACATTTAATAATGCTGACGGTAATTCATCATAATTAACTTTTATAGAATCTGCTTGTTTAATTTTATTTAAAACTTGTTTGGCCTCATCATTGGTTAATAACACTGTACCTGTTGTATCTTTAAAAAATGCATCATCATACCATACATTTGGATTTTCACGCAATCCACTCACATCTGCTCCAAAGGATGCACCACTTTGTAAATCTTTATAAGTTGTATGAAATACAATTCCAATTCTTGACCTTGCAATACGCTTTCCTAACTCTGAATCTGCATCTACTGCATATGTAATAGTATTAGGCTTGAACACATAATGTTTTTTTCCATCAATTGATTGTGTTTTAAGAGATTGTTTATCAAACATAAAATCGCCTTGGAGAATATTTTTTATACCTAATGTTGGAAAGTATTCCAAAGCTTCTAATAATTTTTTTGCTAATCCTGGAGCCTGGCCATGATTCTGTTCTATATCTTCTTTTGTGTAGTTAATCTTAGGTTCTTTATTAAAGACGGACTTTGTTCCTACAAAGAATTTACCATTGTCAGGATTGATGCCGGTGAAGATAGCAGGTGCTCCATCCCATTTAACAGATGTATTAACTTTTGCATTGGAATTGCCCTTTAAATTCCTAATAAGTTCTAATAAAAATGATTTGGCTAATTTATATCCCTGTGCACCTTGAGTGATTAATAATTCTTCTAAATGAGTTAAATGTGTATTTGCAGATGCTTCTGTTAAAATATTTTCTTGTACAGGTATTAATCTAAATTTAAATGCTGGACGACCATTTATTAATAAATCTCCCTTTTCATTTTTAGTTATAGATTTAACAACTACTTTTTTATTTTTAAATTTACCCATTAATACAGTATCACCAATGTTAACTGGAACTGATATATCTTCCATTATGGATGACCACCACTCTTTTGTTAATAGTTGTTCTTGTACTAACGCCTCCGGTTTCATTGGATCATTTTTTGTACTATCTATTGCATCCTCTGCTCCTAAGAAATCTAAAAAGTTATAACCAACATTAGTTGCAATATTTTTTATGTAATTCTGCCACTTTTTATATGCAGGCTTACCTTTTATATTACCGGTATAATCTGTTCCAGACATTGATGTTCCTGCCTGCCCTACTGGAAAATATGAGACACCTAATGGTGGG
>TARA_R110000803_G_scaffold200752_1_pt1 | contig 18636 bp, 19 predicted proteins | sample TARA_R110000803 | Tara Oceans TARA_R110000803 (sample SAMEA4397772) | marine metagenome | biome: Polar Biome; feature: [SRF] surface water layer (ENVO:00010504); material: water (ENVO:00002006), including particulate matter (ENVO:01000060) such as... | depth 5 m | reverse complement strand
AGTGAATATCCTGATTTACAATATTGAATAAGGAGTTTTGCTGTTTTTATTACCTCTTGTTTCTTTTTGTAATTTAATTCATTATTAGGTTTTGGATTACATAAAAAATTGATGAGATCTTGAGAGTTATGAACATCAGGAAAATCATGAATATAGGTAATATTATTGTATTTCAAATATGACAATATCTCTAATTGAATATCTGATTTCTTTAAGTCATCGCAATCTTCAATATCCATCTCATAAAGAGTAATGATTTCAGATAAGTCCTTTTTGGTAAAAGATTTGTCAATACTCATTTAATAAAAGAACATAAAAAAAAAATGTGAATAAATACATACATAGATGTTTGAAGAACTTTTGAAAATCACCGGAACGATTGCTCTCCCTATAATGTTGTCCGCAATATGGTTACGGACTCCAGTTGTGGAAGAAGAAGAAGTGAATCCTTTTAAGAAAGCTCCCGAAGGGTGCAACCCACCTCAACCATGGGATCCTAATTTCAAAGAGTATGAAACTATTGAAGAAAGACAAAGAGTTTCACAGATTAAAGAAGCATTAGAAATAGTCCTCAGAGGTCTTGAAAAGATTGAATATCAAGAATCTCAGGAGTTAGATAAAGAAGATTAAAATATATTCTTTTAATAAATGAAGGTTGCTTTCCTTGTTCCATCTACAACAAATAAAAGAGATTGGAAGAGTATTACTGAAACTTATCTCTGGAATATTCTTATGAAAGAACTAGAGAATAAAACTCCTCTCAATTGTGAAATAAAGTTATTTGTTGGGTATAATGATGATGATAAGATTTACTCTGTGATCGAAGAGAGAATGAAGGCGAATGCTATTTTTAAAAACTTTGAGATTGAATGGGTTGAGTTTAAGGATAATAAAAAAGGAGATGTTTCTCATATATGGAACTCTTTAGGTCAAATAGCAATTGATAATGGTTATGAATATATGAAAGTTTTAGGAGATGATATTACACTCCCTAAGGATAAGGCATGGTTGAATGCTTTCATAAATAAATTGAAAAAGAATAATAATATAGGATTTGTAGCAGGTTATTCAAATAATAATAGAATACCCACTCAGTTCCTCATACACAAAAAACATATTGATATTTTTGATTTTGTATACCCCCCAGAGATAAAAAATTGGGGAGTGGATGATGCCATGTATGGTCTTTATCCTGAAAAATATGGAATATGGTTAAAACAATATCAACTATTAAATATTGGAGGAGAACCGAGATATGAAGTTGAATGGTCTGAAAAGTTTGTAAAAGCAATTATTAAGAGATACAAACCGAGATTAAATAGGTTCCTTCAAAAGATTAATGAATGATAATGCAATGAGTCTTGTAAGTGATTTAGATGATTTCCTTTTAAAACCCTTTCTTTGAAATCTAAATCCTACAGAATAAGTTCCAGTCCCATGCTTAGTAATATTTCTTGATATAAACATGTGACCGAATTTATTACTTCTTTTAAGTTTCTGTGCTGGTTTTAAATAATGAGCGTTACAGCCCCTACATAATACCTTCCTAAAATAACCTGTTTCATGATCGTGATCCATACATCTTTGATTTTTTATTTCATCTGAAAACTCAACATTACATAATTCACAATTATTAAAACTTATGACATGTTGGTAAATATCTTTGTAAGTTTCTCCTTCACGGAGTTTTAGACCATATTTTCTCCAGTTATAGATCGTAGTTTGTTGATGAGTAGTGTCATAAATCTTTTCCATAATTTTCAATATTAATAGAATCATATTTAAATATCAAATTTTAACATAATGCCCGTTGATAAGAAACCTGTTGATATTCTTCTGGAGTATGTAGTTCAATTAAAAATACTGATTGAGGAACAACAGAAGACTATTAATGACTTAAAGAAAGATATGACAAAAATGCGAGCGTCCATATCAGTACTGAATGATAATATCAAAGAACAAAATGATATCAGTAAAAAGGGATGGATATTCTGATGCCTTCGTTTGAATCTCAGAAAAATAAAATCTTTAAGAGATATATAAACATATGCGAGTGATCACCTATGGCGAAAACCTTCAAAACAGAACAGGAACTATTTACAAATTGTATCGCAATGATCATCTGGCAGGAGGTAAGTGTTACATAGGTTCCACAACTATACCGTATTTCTCCGTTCGGTTATGTCAACACCGAAAAAAGTGGAGAGAAGGTAAGGACTATAATGGAATATTTCAGGAAGGTTCTGACCCATGTGTAGAGTTTTTAGAATCCTATACTTTTAAACAAGGTGACCAGAGTTCAATAATACATTTGAGAGAAAGAGAACAATTCTTTTATGACGCTTACAAAGAGACTTGTATCAATATTAGAAGACCCCGTCCTGATTTTAAAGATATGACTAAACAACATGCATATCAGGCGAAGTATGATCGAAGTGAAAGAGGACGACTAGTCTTACGAAGAAGTTTTATCACCCTGAGATTAAAACGTGGAGAAGTAAAAAGACAACAAACAATTACAAAATATTCTCAAGAACTCATTGAAATACAGGATAGAATAAAAGAATTAGATGAAATAAAGAAACAGAATACAAACGCAATCAAGATAGATAAGATAGACGCAAAGATACAGTCTATCACTTCTTTCGCGGACATATCAGTATCCCCTCCTGAACTCCATCAGGATCAATAACTTTTAATTTGATGAGTGCTAAGATTGTATATCCTATAAATTGATTTTCAAGATGTTTGTCGTCTTCTGTAACAACCCTTAATTTTTTTTTATTTGTTTTTAAAGTGACTAATAATGTCATTTTAATAAAATTTAATGATTGTTTATCTTTTAGAGCATCAACTATCATTTCGTTTGCGTGATTGTAAAATGTTTCAACATTTAATCCTTTGTCATTTAGAGGAAATGAGGCTCTTAATTTTCCTTGATAATACAGACACAATGAACCGTTTGAACCCACATGAACCACCATCTTTAAAATACACCCCTTTTTAAACTTATTAGTGTCAATACCTTAAGTAAATACCTCCCTCAAGGAGGTAAATACTTAAAAATAAAATGTATGTATATATATATAGAATGATTGGCACTATGGATATTAATTTTAAATTGATGTCTCATGCAGATATTACAGACCATTATAATATTCGTCAGTTTCATAATTCATCTGTGAAGTATAAGGATAAAACTACAGAGGAAAGAGTTCATTTGAATACACTCTTAGAAGAATATTTTAGGGAAACTCATTGCGGAGATCCTAAACAAAAGAGTAGTGATAAAAATAAACTCAAAAATAAGGTTTGTCAGAGTAATAACAAGAACGCATCATGTAACTATATGTATTTTGAGATGTGGTGTGAAAAGGAGAAGTTTCGTGTCATGTATGAGAATAGTATGAATGATAATATGAAATATGAAATCTCTAAGTTGAATGAAACTAATACTGATTTGAGGAAAAAACTCAAACAGTTTGAGAAGAATATCTCCGTTGAAGAGGTATTTACAAATACCTCCGTTGAGGAGGTAAACACTAAAAATCCTCCTATAAAAAAAGAGAATGATATGGCTCCAGTAATTACAAATACCTCCCCAGAGGAGGTAAACACTAAAAGTCCTCCTAAAGTTTATGAATATGTAAGAATCGATTGGGATAATCTTTTGGAACCTTCTCAAAATCAAAGTGAAAGGGATAGAATATTTATTGATACTCTCAGATATATTGGTGATGAAGTTTTTGAAAACTATAAAGAAAGTATTGAATCCTCTTTTGATATTTCTCCTATCCTTGAAAAACATTATGACTTCCTTATTCAAACATGGCAAATGTGTCCTGAAAAATACGACATTGATGATAAATTAATTGGTAATCTCTACAATATAGTCAATAATAGTTTTGATGCGATTATTTCTTCTTAGAACTGAAATCAAAGACATCTTTCTCTTTTACTTCCTTATCCTTTTTGATATTTTCATCAACTTTTAAATCTTTTGCTTTTGAATAAGCTGGAGTTCTCTTAGCACACGAAGTATCCGCACATGATAATTTCTTCATATCTCCCTTTAACTTCTTATTCCCATACTTCTTTGGCATCCTTTTTATTATTACACGTTAATATTTTTTTAATGTGATTAATTATAAATGAGTTTGATTATAACCTCCTCCCACGATACGGCTGCTATTGGTCTTGAGAATAAGATTGATTCTTCATATCATTTCAGGAATAACTATTCTTCGGGTCTCAAGATCCCTGCTAACTCTGAAATAGCAGTTGAAAGTGTAAAGATAAATCGGTCTATGCTTTTAGATATTGAAGGTCCCGTTCAAAGTAATTTTTGGTTTGGTCAGAGACTTACTACGAATGCTTCTTATGATGAATCTCTTTCTTACATGATCCCAGCAATTAATACATTAAGCAAAAATCTAAGTCCTAGTGATTTTGCCGAAGAGTTTCTCCCTGTGATTAAAGAAGCATATTCCCTTCACCCTGAGGTAGATTCTGTAAATGGTGTAACTATGTCAGTAAGACATACAACGTCAGCTGCAACTCACCCCTTTCAAGGATTCAATTACAATATTAATCAAGTGGGAGCATCTGCTACAGACAAAGTTCCTCCCTCTGGTACTGAAAAGCTTCTTTATGGTGAGGTAGATGATTGGGATGGAACAACTTTAACATCAGGGGCAGATGATACATACGTGCAGTTTCAACCTGAAGATGATTTAGGTGGTCCTATATCTCTCTTTCAAGGGACAGCGGTATTTGAGAATTTCCCGACTGGTAATTTCACGGTGGGACTATCAAGACCTATCCTGAATGATTATACGACAGATATAGTATTTGATAATTTGAATCTCTGGGGGGTTAATGGAGATAGAATTAGTCCTGGTGGTCTCGGTCCTGATTTAGATCAGTTTTACGATTACGCTGCTGAGGTGGGAGAGGATGATGTTTTAAGATTGTATCATGTTGCGAGTGATCCTTTTGATAGAGGTCAACCATATATGAAAGAGATTATTTATTATCAAAAGAATCCATCGGCGGTTGGAGAGAGTAATGCTTCTAACTCCTCATTTGCAACTGGAGCTCCTATTCCTAAGGCTCAACTCACAGGAGACTTAACCTTTACGGTGGAGAATGAAAGAGTTATCATAAGTGTTTCTGGAACAAAATTGGTGTGTGCTCCGAATGCTGTGAATGCTTCAACAAAAGATCAAGTTCCTAAACCTGTTACTCAAACTTGTTGGAAAATGTATCCTACAGTTGGTTTGTGGGAATCTGGAGATACTATTGATTTTATAGAATATAGATGTCGGTCCAGCACTACTATTTTCAGAAATAAACTTGTTAATAACTGGAATGTAAAAGCAGAAATACATGCTGACCTTGATACAATTTATAAGAGTCCCGCTGAAGGAGGTGCAGTTAATCCTACTGATGGTAAGTATGAACCTTCTCGACCTTGGACGAATACTGATGGTTGGATTGATGATGTGGAACAGAGACCTTTAGTTCTAAGAGCAACTGACTCTGAGGGTGCTCTTGCTGATCCGAGTGATGGTTCAAACATTACAAGATATATGTCTACATTTGTAAGACCTTACAAAGGATTAAATGCTTCTACCATGGACGATTATGAACCGATATTTATTTGTGGTAATGCGAAGAAATATCTTCAGCGAGTTAATCAGCAGTGGCAACCGAATAATGCTGAAGTATTAGGATTCTCACCTTTCTCAATCGGTCCCTTAGAAAGCAGTATTACAGCAGCATCGGGAACAGCTTCATTTGTTTCAACATCTCGCCCCCACATGACTAGTGAACAATCCACTTATATTCGTGTTCCTACTCTCAACCATCAAACTCACAATTTCGGAACTGGTAATCCTTCAAAGATATTATTTCAAGTCCCTCGTTTTGATAATAGTGGAACGGAAACAGGTGCTTTGTATTTTCAGAATAATGATAAAACTTTTGTGGATTTGAATAATATCACAGATTTCACAATTACGGATTTAGATGTTTCATTTGTTAGAAAGAATGAAAAGTTCGCAAGAGATTTATCAGGTTCTTCGGAGGTCGTTTTTGTGATTCGTTCTAAAAAGATGTAAAAGATAAGGACATCCTTTCTATATTTTTTTCTATTTCTCTATCATATGGATAAAGTTCTTCCCGCTATTGAGATGCCTAAAATTGAGCCTGAGGAACAACAAATTATACCTGACAGCGGTGATGTAGGTGATAGAGAAATGATTAATGAATTATTAGATGAGTCGAATGACAATGAAGAGAATATTTCTCATGATATCATAGATATTGATGAGAGAGAAATACCTGAGGAAGATGAAGTATTTGGTGATCCTCCTTCTGTGAAACCACTAAAAGAACCTGAGTTTTCTGAATTACCAGAGAAAAAAACGGGAAAACGTAAATATACTCGTAAAAACCCCATGTCTCAAAAACAAAAAGATCATTTAGCACGTATCCGTAAGATTGCTCAGGAAAAGAAACTCAAGGAAAAAGAATCAAAACAAAAGAAAAAAGAGGAAGAAGTTGAGAGGAAACTTGAAGAGAAGATTTTAAAAAAGAAAAGGGAAGAACAACAACAACACAATGAACCGACACCTCCAGCACAACCACAACGCACAGCGACAACCACAGGATTTACACAGCAGGATTTAGATAAAGCAGTATTGAATGCAGTCTCTACATATGACACATACAGAAAGGCTCAAAAAAAAGAGAAAAAAGAACGTATACAGAAAGACGCAGAGGAACAGAAAATGAGAGATACTATTCAAAGAGCAATTCAACCCTCCGCTCCTACTACTGATCCATGGAGAAGTTTATTCAGTTAAATAAAAAAATATATGTATTTATTACTAATTATAATGGAAGGAAGACCTCCGACAATATTCCCCGTAAAAGACCCTCCTAAAGAAAAAGCGAGAAAAATATTACATCCTAACCTCCCTGAACTACCGACTATTATGGTCCTTGTGGCACCCACAAAGTCAGGAAAGAGCACAATATTAAGTAACCTATTCCTTAGAGAAGAGTTTTATAAAGGAGCATTTGACAACGTCACAATTATGTCAAATACAATAGACCAGGATATCACTTCAAGATTTTTGAGAAAGGCTTGTGATTGTTATACTGGATATGATGATGGTGTTCTGGCGGGAATAATAGAGCAGCAAAAGAGTTTTGATGATGATGAACGTCCATTCATAGGGATGATTTTTGATGATATCTTAGGGAGTGTAAAAAGAAACTCATACCTTAACTCATTGGTCACAAGATCTCGCCATTATGGCGTTGGGTTATTGGCTGTATCAGTTCAAAGTTTTAAATCAATAAGTCCCACTATAAGAAATAATTGTAACTCTTTTATCTGTTGCAATTTACAGAATATGAATGAACTGGAAAAGATCTCTTCAGAATATTCGGGAATGTTTGGGGGTGATGAGAAGTTTAGAAAAATATATCACAAAGCGACAGAAAACAGATATGACTTTTTATTTTTAGATTTACAAGAGAACCCTGCTCGTGCCTTCTGTTGTTTTCATACACAATTAGCGGATGGGGATAAATTACTCTTTGACGGACAAGTTGAAAATAATATCCCTGAATAAAATAAAAAAGTGTGTATCTCTTATAAACAAATGAGTATGTATGGATATTCTGATGCCCTATCTCAGGGAACCGCCTTCAACGCACGTGTTAAAAACTTTAATGATGGTGTATTGGCTCACAATCAACTTCTTCAAGACCAGTATACTCAGAAAGTTAAGAATCAACCAGGAAAGGTCTCAGCAGACGGAACGAAAAAAGATGAGGATGAAGCATTTTACGGATTTAAAGATGGAGCAGGTGCGATAGGAGTTACAGCAGGTCTTTATGGCATGGGTAAGGGAATAAAAGCTGAGGGATTAGCTGGATACGTGGCAGGTGAAACAGGTGAAAGGCTTAATACAATCGGTAAAACTGTGAGCGCAGCCGTCAAGGGTGTCCCTAAACCACCTCCAGCCGCCATGGTTCCTAAAGAAGGGGACGTCGTATCATTAACCGCTGACCCTGTTCAGAAACCTGAAGACATAGGACTATCAGCAGGAAAGGATGCTGGTGCGGCCGCTGAAGATACTGAATCCTCTGGTCTACTTACTGGAGGTATTAAGAAGGGTTTGTCCCTTGCTGTCGGTGATAAGATTGGTGATGCTGCTCTTACTGGAATGAGTGAGATAGGTGGTAAAGCAATCGGGGATTTTGGTGGTGTCATGGATATTGGAAAAAGTATTGAGAATCTCGCAGATCATAAAAATCCTTTTTCGGGTGAATCTACTGCTGATAAGTTTCAAGAAGCAGGTGCGACTCTTGATTTGATTGGAACTGTTATCCCCCCTCTTGAAGTTGTTGGGGGTGTATTAAGTCTTATTGGAGGTGTTGATAGTGCCTATGAAGATATTAAAGGTGATCTCGATAAAAAGAGTAAAGATGCGGCTGCTCCTGTTCCTCCTAAGCAAACCGCAGTAAAAGTCGCCCCCGCATTCCAGAGTATGGGACTCGTTGCCTCTTCTCTCCCTAGTGCGAAATCTCAAATTGTAGGAGGTGGAACTTTCTAAAACCCCTCTGTCATTTTTTTTTATTTGTTAAATTTATAATAATGAGTTCTTTTTTTACTTCTTCTGATAAGATTAAAGTTGGACAGACAGATGTCTCCGTTCCCTCTGAGAATGGTCTTGATTACAGACCTGGAGGCAAAATAGATTTGTTTATCCCTCCCACCTCTAAGTTTGTGGATTTATCTCAGTCCCGCCTTAAGTTTAGTGTGTCTCTCTCACTACCCACCATTAGTGCGACCTCTGGTGCCACTCGTCTTCAGTTAGACGCTGAAACGGGTCTTCATAGTTTAATTCGCAGTATTCGTGTTTTTACTGGTCGCAAGACTGCTCTACTTGAAGAGATTGAGGGATATGATATTCTTACCGCACTAAGGTTTGATTATGAAACGAATGATAATCTCAGGGCGAAACGTGCACTTACCGAGGGTGCTACTGATTATGATCCAGCATCTCGGGGAACTCTTGGAACTAAGAAAACTCTACAGCAGAATTGCGTTTCTAATCAATACTTCACAAAACAAACTGGAACGCAGACAGGATCTTTCACCGCCAGTTCTGATAATGATTTTCAGGTTGTCAAGGGAGAGCTCCACCTCAATACTGGTCTGTTTAGAAATGAGGCAGTTTTCCCTGCCCTTTTGACTGATGGTCTTTTTGTTGAGATTCTACTTCAGGATGCCCGTCGTGTTTTCCGTCAGTTAGATTCAGTAAATAGACATCGCAGACTCCACCTCAATCCAGTCTTTCATTCTCAGAATGGTTCTGACGCAAGTTCCTCCACGACTGGATCGTTTGCGAATGCCGGAACGACTACTACTCTTTTCTGTACAAGAGATAATAATCAGACTTCGGTTGATACATGCCCGTTTGTTGTGGGTGAAAAGGTTACACTCGTTTCTAATGACAATGGTTCTGCGAATGGTTCACATGGAACAATTACTCAGATAGAACAAGTCTCGGGTGCTGCTTTCGGACAGAGTAAAACTAAACTCACAGTCACACAAATGACAAGCAATTTAGGTCAGCCCATCGGTAGGGGTCTTTCTCCACCTTATCATATTGTTTCCACTACTGCAGAAGATGCGGGAACTTATGATCCTACTTACACCATTAGTAATGTTGAGATGATTGTTAAACAGATTCAGGTCCCAGATGGTTATGAAGCATCTATGATGGGCATGATGAAAGAGGGAGGGACTATCAATTATGATTACCGCTCTTTCACTAATTACAGATTCTCACAGTTATCGGGAGATAATGTGGCTAATATTAGACTTCCTTTGATTGAGAGTCGTGCTACATCGATTCTGTGTGTTCCTACAGATGCGAAACTTTATTCTTCGGCGACTCAGATTTCATGCTCCGATACATACATCATAAGTAATGAAAGCGTTGTAACGGCGAGTGATGTCCCCCAGCGTTCTTCCAGAAGCGGTTTGACTGGCATATCTGATGAACTCCAGGATTATCAGTTTATCTATGATGGTCGCATCAATCCATCTCGCAGGGTTGATGTCTCTAAGATATCATCAAAAAAGAGTATCTCTCAGCAGTGGTGTATTGAGGCAGAAAAAGCATTAGCTATGGCGGATATTGAACCCCTTTCCTTCATGTCATTCCAGGAGAATTTCTTTATAGGCAGGGCACTCGCACTCGGTAAGAATGCTGTCTATGATGCCCGTGGTAAAGATTTCAATTTACAAGTTGAGTATACTGGTGCTAATTCGCAGTCTAAGGATAAGCTTTGGAACAATTATGTTTCTCACTTAAGGAGACTTGTTATTAAGTCTGGTAATCTCATGGTTCAGCGATAAATGACAATTTTGTTAAACTAAAAGGTTCCTTCTCCAGAGGAATGCTTTTATAAAGATAGACTTGTGTATTTTTACTTTTTAACTATTATTTTTTATTATTGTCATATGTATAACAAATATGTCAAATATGAATGTCGAGATCGTGCCTTCAAACGTTACTGCGAATGGTAGTATATCCTTTAGAGATGGTAATCCAGTCGTGCAATTTATCATAGGTGAACAGGACCGCCTTCTCCTAGGTAATTCTATTCGCTTTTGTGGTAAGTTCCGTGCTATGCTTTCGTCTGCTTCTTCTTCTACGAGTGATGTTTCACAACTCGCTATGAGTGAGAAACTTGGTGTTTATTCGTGTATTGATAGTCTGACTATCAAGTCTCAGAGAACGGGTCAGACTCTCGAATCTATCAGACACTACAACCGATTTTTGAGTTCCTACCTTCCTACGACCACATCGCTTCAAGATAATATTGGTCATATGTCAGAGTCCGCATTAATCATGCCTTCTTATGCAGCCCAGCAGGAGTCTGTTGTGAATATTCCGAGTGCTTCTTCTACCATGAATAATTTCTGTATGGCGTTGCCGTGTGGTATGTTTAATGGTGGAGAACCTATTCCACTTATGCCCGAGGCTGTTGGTGGTCTTTTGATTGAGTTACACCTTGCTCCAGATTCTCAGGTATTCCATACTCAGGGAGATAGTGATAGTGCTTCATACGCAGACTCTTTCTATGAGTTTACGGACGTGTCTCTGGTTGCCGAACTATCTGAACCTGGTCCTGATGTTATTCAGCAGTTAAAGAGTCGTCCTTCGGGGACTTATGAATACAATTCTATCTCGTCATACTATCAGACCATTAACTCTGGAAATGGTATTATCAATTTTCAGCTTGGTCTTTCAAGAGTTCTGGGTGTGTTTTGTAATGTTGTTCCTGCTGCTCATATCAATAATGTTCTGTTTGATGGTTTGGCTACATTATATCCGACGAATGTTGATGGAAGTTCTGCTGATCTTAAAGAACTATTTTTCACGAGGAATGGTTCTAAGTTCCCGATTGATTTCAATATTAATACTCTTCAGCAGAAGGATCCCGCAAATCAGACCGCAGATTCACAGGTAATTTATGAATACATGAATGCTGTTCAGAAGTTTGCTGATATTACCCGAACAACTCTTTCCCCTCTTAATGTTCGTCTTAGTGATGCTGGTCGTTTTGATAAGGACTTTGCTGATGGTGGTTGTGGTTGGGGTCTTGGTGTATCGTATGATAATATTTCGGATCAAGGAGTCGATTTTTCAAATGTTAATTTCGGTATTAACATGTCTCTTGATTTAACGAGTGACTCGCCTCAGGCGTTCTTTGTATTCGCTCACTCAAAGCAGACTCTTGTTTTCGGTCCGCAGGGAATGCAGATTCTTTCTTGATTTAAAATATATTCTTTAATTATAATGCCTATCTGTTTTGACCTTCAATCATTAAAAGAAAAACATGATTGTAATATTTACTTTGAGACTGGTCTGTGGGATGTAGATGCTGAAGATACTTCTTTGTGTAAAGCATCAAGAATGGATTTTGAGAGATTGTATTCAGTGGAAATAAATACTGATTTTGTCTCAAAGGGAGAAAAGAAGTTTAGTAAAGAAATAGAAAGTAACAAGATGAATATCTTTCAAGGAGATTCTAAAAAATTAAAAGAATATTTATCCTCTTTGTCTTTTGATGACAAAGATAGAATAGTATTCTTTTTAGATTCTCATGGTTCGGGACATGGTTGTCCTTTAGTTGAAGAATTAGATGCAATTAAAGAAATGTCTTTTAAGAATCCTCCTATTATTATATTGGATGATGTCAGAATTATTCGCGATTGTTGTTGGAGTGATAGCAGGTATAATGGAGCTTCTTTTGAAGATATTTTGAAAGCAAAAATAAAAGACATTCATTGTGATTATGTATTTTCATATTTAGATGGTCATCAAAAGGATGATTGTCTTCTTGCTTCTTTTTAAATTTAAGTTTTTACTCTATTTTTTTATTATTACTCATTTTATAAATGAATATGTCTTCCGCAACCCCTTCTGCCCCCTCTGGTCCTGGACCTGCCCCCGATGATTCCGTTCAAGAAACTATGGTGGAGAGAGCCGATGTTCCTCCGAATGTTCCTAATCTTCTCCGTGTATCTCCTATGGATACAACCACGGCGACTGATGTTGAAACTTCAATCTTAGATCCAGTTGTAAAGAGTGATACTTTTTGTCGTTTCGTGTTTCTCAATAAAGGTATTCTTCATTCTCATTCTAAAGTTACTCTGGGAATTACTAAACCCGATGCGAATGATGGATTTTTCCCTCCTAATATTGGAGTTGCTTCCCTTATATCTCGTGCTGCTCTTAAAGTAGGAACTAAGACTCTTCAGGAGATAGATGGATACAATTTCTTAACTGCTTACAAATCTCTTTTCATTTCGAACGAACATCAGAAAGAGAGAGAACAGGTACAGAGTGGTCGCTCTATTGCCCACGAGTTTAGATATAGTGATGCGACTAATACAGATGGCGGGGTTGATAATGATACGAAGGCTTTTACCTATGGTCTTTCAAATGGTAAAGAATACTCTAATAATTATGGGGGTGAGACTTCTGATCTTTCCGTGCATGAGTGGGCGGATATTAAGAGTGAACCAGTTTTCCAGATTGCTTTAAGTGATCTTTTCCCTATGCTGAAACAGACACAGTTGCCCCTCTACATGATGCAGGAACAGGTTTCTGTTGAACTGACTTTTGAACCCCAGAACATTAATCGTGCGTGTCGTAAGTTGGGGGTCGCAAGTGGAACGTATTCTATTGACCAGAATCAGTTGAAAGTTATTGCTGATTATATCTACTATCCACAAGATATGATGACTGCTTATGCGAATGCTAATCGCAGTATCACAATGAATCATTTTGATTATCGTCACTCTAAAGTTTCCGTAAGTGCTACTACTGCGAATGATACTACTCAGATTAGAAATCTTGGAGGAGCGGGTCGTATTGTTACTAAGGTGATTACTGGTCTACAGAGTGATAGTGCCTCAGATTTATCTATTACTAATATTTACAATTCTATCTCACCAGAGCAAAATTATGTGTTCGGTGAGGCACCAGCCGCAGGAAAACAGAATGGTTCCCTTACTGTTAATATTAAATATAATGATCGCTTCTTGTATCCCATCGATGTGACTAATCCCGCAAGACAATTCCATAATACCGCTCAGGCAGAAGGCATGGTTCCTTTTGTAACTCGTGAAGAGTTTGCTGCTGAAGGAACTGCTCTAACTAACGATGAGTTTATGGGTTTTATTCAGAATACCGGAGATGATGCTGATGAAACGGGTATTCTTGGAAAGTTTAATTGGTTGTCATACAGACTGAATCGCAATGAAAGAGTTAATTCCCGTGGTCTTGAATATTTCACTAAATATGAGGGTCTCGGTAATGGTGGTAATTATACTCAGAGGTCGTGGCTGGAACTCGCGAAAATTACTATGCTCGTTGATGGCTATGTGACCACCGCTCTGCTTTAAATATAAAATCTCTTATCATAAAAATAACCTTACTCATTAATATATGAGTTCTCAAGGATACACTCAAACTATACTCTTAGATTGTAATCGCTTATCATCTGAGGAGTATAATGCTTCTAAACTTAGCAAAACAAATAACGCAATTTTTACAAATAAAGTCACTTCAGGAATTACTCTTGATATTGGTGATCAGGTGAGTATACAGTCGGCACACATAGCACAAAGAGGGGCGGGAGGTTCTGTGATTGAGTTTAGAGGAGAAGAACTCGCAAGAAAAACAATTTTCGTAACAGAAACAACAAACTCATCGTATATTGGGACTAAAATGATTCCAGGAACATATACATATTCTCCCACAGGTTTCGCATATGAATCATCTGTGAATGCTTCAAAAGAGATAAAAATTAAAGATAATAAAGTTTCAATCGTTATTGATTATTATAAAACTACAAACGGAGAGAATAATATAACACTCCCCCGAAACTATGGGAATTGTTCTCACGGGAACTCTGTACATAGCGGAGGTCCTACTGCGGGACAGCCGAGTGCCTCTTTTTGGGAAACACATGACGCTTATGCTATGGGAGCGCAAGTATATTATATCAGTTCATCTCATACATTCGGTCCCGATTACAGAAGTCCAGGAACATTTAACGGATCTGGAATCGCCGTGATTGCTAGAAGATTAAAACAAGATAATTCAAAGTATACTCTTTTTAGGATGACTCCTATTGTTTGGGATCATTCAAGCGTATCCTCAGCATCATCGGCATCTTATTTACAACTGAGGTCAAATGAACCACCCGACCCCGCTCTTTGTAAGTTTGTCCGTATAAGACAAGAAGTCCCATTATCAACCTCAGTGGGATATAATTCTCCTTCAACAATAGCCTCACAAATTACAGATGAACTTTTAAATACAGAACCCCCGATAAATATAGCGGAAGAGGGTGGTCCTATTATAGTTGATTCAACGCTTTATAAACCCTTTCCCTGCTCTACATGGGGAACATTTAACGCATCTACAAATAGAGACTTTTTTAATGCTACTCTTGCTGACTCATTACCAGTTTCAGCAACTACGGGAAACGCATGTAATACAAGATCATCCGTAGAATATCTCAACAATTATGCTATCGTAGGATTTAAGAGACCTGATTTTGTTGAATCAGGGAGAGATGTATATCCTGGGAGTGATGGTATATCTTTTACAAATAACGAATTATTGTTATCGGGGTCTGCAACAGCAGTAGTGGAAACATTCTTTCCTTGGACGGAAGAAGTTTTATTATCATTAAAAAGATTCTTCGATTCACAAAGATTTTATTCTGAGTTATTGGATAATGCTGCTGATGCCACGATTGGAAATACGAACTACTCTACTTTTAATACCACGAGTGCTTCTTTAAATGCTTCATTTAGAGATTCAGCAAGATTTTTTCATTTAAATCTTCATACAGCCGCTCCAGGGACAATCGTGTTGGGTAATGACATGTATAATGTGAACTTTGGTAATACAATAAAACAACCCGAAAGAGCAAATGCTTCAGATAAAAGTTCTATTCCTTTGTTCTTTTATTATAATAACAATTGTAGTCATCTTACATCTGCAGACTCGGTAGGAGATACATATGATAATCTTGTTTATGGATTTGCTCGGAAGGTAGGAGATCATATAGCAATCACAACTGAATTGATTGGGGGTATTCCTACAAGTTATTACGGAGAACAGGCAGGAAATAAAATAGGAGACGGAACTCTTATAGGATATGACAGACATTTCAACGCCTACGGTAATGCGGCTATAATCCCTACCGCAGGATTTAATCAAGTTCAATATTACGGACATCAGGCATACAAAAATGCAGGGACAACTCGTCAAGTATACATCGGGGCGAATAATGCTCTTTTAAACTTTAACTCAACTGAAAGCAGATTTGAACTCTCTAATCTTCATAGTGCTGAAAAAGTAGGAAACTTTTATAATGCTGGAGATCCTGATCCTCAAGGAGGTATTCTTGCTCCTCCTGGAACCGCTGAAGCAGGAAATGATTGCTATAAAATTAATAAGGCTTTAAGATACGACTCTTGGACTCCAGAGATGAATCCTTATATTCCGATTGATGTTACGGGTTCTTTTACTACTGGGACTCAAAACTCTTTTATTCCTATGAATGGGGTTCTTATCCCTGGTTTTATTTATGATGCTCATGGTGGTGTTTCAATTGTAGATATGGGAGTAGATGAGACAAATTGGAATGATTCACTCTGGGGATTATTAGGATTTGAATATGGTCAGTTTAACGCTTCGGGAAATATTGATGATATAACGGACATAAATGTAAGAATGACAGACACATCAACAAACGCATCAACAATCACAACAAACGCAAACGTAACATCTCAAAATTCTCAGCAATTTTCTACAAATGTTTTTGGAACTAATCTTTTTAATCCTTTGGTTAATGATGCGATATATTATTTTAATACTGCCATCAGACATAGTAACTTCACTACTGCGAGTGCCGACTATGACTTGAATGTTGCTCTTACAATAGCCGCAGAAAGCACAAAAATAAAAGCAAATCTACTTCCCCGAAAATTATTGAGAGGATACTTTCTCATAAATAGTGATATCCTTGATACTGCTAACTACTACCAGCTCAGCAATCCTCTACAGACAATGGCGATGGTGGGCAAGTATTCCGCAGCATCGGACTTCGTTGAATATAATGGCGGTGGTCCTGTTTTTACAGTAACACGAAAAAAGACAATCACAGAAATAACATCACAGATATTAGATCCTGAGGGTAGGACGGCACAGGTCGGTGACAATAGTGGTATTATTTACAGAGTCGATAAACAAATAAATAGTGATTTGAACTTTGCTAAGAATCTCCTTTCGGGACAATACGGCAAACCTCCTCAGTAAATACCTCCATAAAAGAGGTAATGGTTAAATATTCTATCTAAAAAAATAATGGAGAGGTTGATTGAAACTTTCATCAAGTTTTACAATAATTTTACTCTTTTTTTTGTCTTTATGATTATAGATTTTAGCATGAGTTTTCCAGTCTTTAAAAATACGATCGAGATACTCCTCAGATTTATGAGGTATAGGAATCTTATTTTTGAGACTAGAGAACTGAATATATCTCAGTGGGAATATCTCATTTTCTAAATATTGTCTACTTTTCTTGTGACCTCTTAAATCTAACCCTGTTTTAGTATCTATGACACAAATATCAACCCACACATTAGGATTCTCTATGGGATATATTTTGTAATATTTGTTTGATGGTCTTTTGAATCCTAATTTAAATAATTTTAAATGATCTTCTAATTGTTCTAATACCTCCCTCTGGGATATATCTATTGCGATATCGACGTCATCATCCCACAGAATAATACCTCCACACCGGATAGCTCCTAATAATGTTCCTCCGTTTAGCCAGTAAGTAATTTCATGAGTAAAAAAAATACTACTAATGATTGAGAGTGTTCTGTACAGATCGTATGTATCACTTTTATCTAATGCACGATAGGTTTCTAAAACTTGTTCTTTTGTGAGATTACTCATTTATTTAATGAATAGATTTTTATTGAAAACCTCTTTCATGGAGGTATTTACTCATTATCTCCCTTAAGGAGATCTTGTGCTTGTTTTCGTGCCTTACGGATAATCTTTGTTTTGTATTCGTTAGACTTTTTGAGAGATGTAATAGTTGTCATGATGTCCTTGATTTCTCCGTGCCACTCAATACCGAGAGCCTTTGCTATCTCACATTTATCATCACAACGATTACTCACCTCGTCCATATACCGAACATGCTCCTTATCCATCTGTTCTTGAAGTATACAATTGCGTTTCCCTAGTTCCTCAAGTTTGTTTTTGAGTTTCTTCATATCAACGAGATAAGATTCTGCGTCAGAGGACTCTTGATACTCATCATCAAACAGGTCTTTCCACCCTTGTAGTTCTTCTTCATACCCATCTTTAAGCATCTTGTTGTCCTCCTTGAGTTCCTCGTTCTCCTCTCTCAACTGTAGAGGCTCCATATACTTTGAATATAGTTCATCGTCTTCATGAATAGTTGCGGAAAGATACGACTCTAACTCATCTGGCGTGTCTATGGTGGCGTGGTTCACATACTTAGCAGCTTCTTTCCACTCTTCAATCTCCTCTTTGAGTTCATCAATACCTTCTGCTCGTGCTTCACGTATGTCGTCATCGTAAGATGCCTTCCACATCGCCATCTCCTCCTTGAGTTCCTTGTTCTCTTCTTCAAGTTTCATTATGTAGTGTCCCTTTTCATGATGTGATTCTGAATGAAGTTTCCGAACTTTCCGTGATCCTTCAACCAAGTTTCTCTTTTGTTTTTTGAGTATCTCAACCTCCTCCTTGAGTATCTCAACCTCCTCCTTGAGTTTCTCGTTCTCCTGTTGAAGTTTGTACCGATCGTCACACGCTTTCCTCATAGTTTCTGAAGTGTAAGTCATCAGCTCCTTTATCTTCTTGTTCTCAGTAACGAGTTGATCATAGGTCTTCTTAGGCATGGTGTCCTGTGAGTGTTCTGTGAAGGTTTTTTAGTGTTCCTTGTGATATTTGTGTTTAACCTCATCAAAAT
>TARA_R110000803_G_scaffold129867_11_pt1 | contig 18667 bp, 32 predicted proteins | sample TARA_R110000803 | Tara Oceans TARA_R110000803 (sample SAMEA4397772) | marine metagenome | biome: Polar Biome; feature: [SRF] surface water layer (ENVO:00010504); material: water (ENVO:00002006), including particulate matter (ENVO:01000060) such as... | depth 5 m | reverse complement strand
CGTTGCGCTGGCACCACTCGAGAGGTTACACGTAAGAATCGGCCTTTATATGATGTGATTGCAAGTTCGCTGAACCCAGTCGCCCCATAACACATTTAGTTTTAAAATATTGTCAACGCCCAAAGGGTGATGGACTTGGTCAGAGATGAAAATTCTTGCAAACTCGATACCTGAAGTTGAGCAGTTAATCTACGGGATTAACTTTTAATAAAAGTACTAAGGGATTAGTATATGTCTTTTATCACAGACTTAAACAATTGATAGGGTTTTAAGACGGACATCCATAACGCCGTCTTCATTGGGATAAAGCCAGGTAACAGAGGCTCCAAGTAGTTTGACTAATTTCATCGGGGTAAGACCTGCAGGTTTATTGAAAGGAAGAAAACCGATATATCCACATTAGAGTTATCCATCTAATGGTAAATGGCCCGTTCGTCTAACGGTTAGGACATGCGGTTTTCATCCGTAAAATGGGAGTTCGATTCTCCCACGGGCTACTATAGATATGACCTAACTCAACTACCCGTATCGTACAGTAGGGTTAAATAAGATGGAATTTCTGTTTACGAGAACCAGAATGGTTGTTTGGTTATATTAATTTGGGGGATATAGTGAAAGAGGAGAAATTAGGATTCAGTAATGAGTCCTTTTTTTTTGCCCTTTTAAATATTAATAGTATCTTTACAGTCTAAATAAAGATATATGACAAGAGCAACGATTGACGGACAAAAATACCTTAAAAGGAAACTTGATACCCCTTTAACAGATATCGAGAAGAAAAAACTATTAAACAAAGAGTTAGTTATGTCTCACTACGCTACCGATTATCTTTTCTATAGAATTTTAAAATAATAATATGATAACAGAATTTGAAGTGTTAAACACTTACAGTAAACTTAAAAATGGTCATTACGGTCAAATTGGTAGCTTCGCTCACCATAAAACATGTAGTCTCATTTGTGTAGGTTCTTTAATGGTGGAAGAAATGGATACCTTTAGAACTAATTTTAAAGATGAATTATGGGATTGGTTTTTACAATCTAAAGATTATTACTATAATTCATTACATAAGAACTTATAGTATGAATAAATACAGAATCACCAGAGAAGAATATTATAACGAATTCGGTAGTGGTGGAAAGGTATCTTTTTATGTTCAGGAACTTAAACCATTCTTTTTCTTTTGGAAAAGATGGAGTTATATCAAGCATGAAGTATGTGGTTGGGGTGACTGTTATAATGAGAGAACTAAGTTCGATTCAATGCACTCCGCTAAAGAATTTATTAAGACGGTTTTATGTACAGGATTAGAACGTAATCGTGTCTCTAAAATTATTATGGGTGAGTTTAATTGCGTCGATATTTAATAGACAAAAACAGAAAGAAACCCCTGACTTGGATGAGAAAACTAAAACTATTGAGGTATTTAACGATTAAAAGGTCTTAACGACCTTTTAATTAGATGAATAAGACTATATCACCATCTTCTGATGTGTAATAATCTTCAAAACCGTCAACAGTCATTTCGACATCTTCAGTTTCGTAAATTCCTTGTTTAAATACGTAAATAGATTTATGAGTCATTAGGTAAAAGGTAAAAAAATGTTGGTTATTATGTAGTAGAGACCTACATTTATAAATAGTAATAAAAAAACGAATCTCAGATATAACATGAAAATATTATCAATAAATTTTGGATTTAATGGTAGTTTATCCTTATTAGATGATGGTAAGATTATTAAACACACCTCATTCAATAAAATTAACTATGGTAATGACCGTAACATTATAAAACCAAACACTTTTTCCGTCTTTTTGGGGGGCACTGGTTATACCACATATGAAATCGACTTTTTTGTTTTTGCTGGATTTATAGAAAAAGACTTTGAGGTTGATGACGTATCGTTTATACCGGATAAGGTATATGAAATAAATCCTCAATACCTGAGACGAGATTTAAGATTATCTTCACCACAAGTTTTTGAATTACCAACGTTGAATCCTCCGTATACGAAAAAACCTTATGATATGATTAGTGGGTACTTCATGTATAAAGATATGACAGTAAGGTCATATATTATATCACCAGATTTGTCATATAACTCATATGGTTATTTAACATCAAATTTTACCAACTCAATTAATATTACAGTTAACAATAATGATGAATCTGTAATAGATGGTTCAATAGTGTCGGTTAGTAAGGGTAGTAATATATCAATAGTGAATAAACCTATGATATCTGTTGGGAAGTTATATCCTAAAATTACAGAACTATTAGGTTTTGGGTTAGGGTTTATTAATAAAACAACTTTGAGTGACATTTCAACCAGATATAATATACCTGAAAATTTAGAAGATATTGTAGATGAAGGTGTTGGTAATATGTTGAGTAAAATTAAAAACAATTATGAACTTAATTTTTTCTTCCAACACAGTACGTCACAGTTTTATCAGAATGAGCGGATACATAATCAAATACCTTACACTTCTTTTGAAATTAAAGACCTTAATAGTAAATACGTACTTAAAACCGCAGCCGTAACTCAAAGAGTAATAGAAAACACAACTATAAAATTAATTAAAGATAGTATTGATTCATACTCAGGTAATTTCACTAATAACTTAACGTTAAGTGGTACTTTATTTGAAAATAGACGTTTAAATACCAAGATATTAGAAACCTTTAAGGGATTAAATATACATATCTCACCATATAATGGGGAAGAGTCTATGTCTTTAGGAGCGGCAATGTATGTTAATATGATTTTAGGGGTCCGTAGAATATATAATAGGGATTTTATATTATCAACGTCACCATACCAAGAAGAGTATAATAATTTAGGGGATGGTGTTAATTACGATAATCTATCCAACGTATTAACCAATGATATGGTCGGTTATAAAAATCTATCACCTGAATGTACAGAGAAAAGTTATGGTTATACTGGTATTATATTCGATGTAAATTCAGACTTATATATTAAAAATAAAGAAATATTAATGAGAAGACCTTTTGAAAAACCAACGGTGGTTATTAAGGAGGAGTCGTATCTTGAATATTTTAATGATATTTCATATACTTACAATAACAATACCTTATCAAAACCAAAACAACCTCATTTATTTAAGGAATTTATACATGATGATGGATATGTTAATATTTTTGTGGTAAATGATGTACAGACTAAGTTTCTATATGATGTCTTAGTAAACACCAATCGAGATTATATCGGACATCACGATTTTGTTAGTAGTAAAAATAAACATATCTCACATATTAATACGATTTTTGAGATATGTCATGATTTAGAAATAAAATATATAATAATAGACGGTAAAGAACATATAACAAAATGACAACTCAGGATTCAAAAGTGACTAACCAACTTAATAATAGATTAACTCAATCTAAATTTAAACAAAAAGAATTAACCGAAATTTATACTTTTACCGAATCGTTTAGTACTGATGAAGTAAAATCAATAGTAGATTATTGTTCTAAATTACCCACAGAAGACGCTGAGATTGGTTCTAACATGGAGGTGGTTAGTGTGAATGACAAATTAAGGTCATCTATCGTTCGTTGGGTACCTATGAATGAAGATACAAAATTCATATATGACAGATTATTAGATATGGTTATAGAAGCTAATGAAGAGTTATGGGATTTCGACATAAATAGTCTTTTTGAGTCTGTTCAATATACTGAATACTATGGTAGTGATAATGGTCATTATGATTGGCATTTAGATATTGGGAGCGGATATGACTATCGTAAAATATCCATAACCGTTCAATTATCTGACGAAAACGATTATAGTGGAGGTAATTTAATAATAAAAATAGGACCTGATGGTACTGAGACCATAATAGATAGAGAGATGGGACTATCAACGATATTCCCTTCGTATTTATTACACAGAGTTAATAACATTGAAACAGGTGTTAGACGCTCATTAGTGTTATGGGTTAGTGGACCCCCATTAAGATAACGTAAATATGTTAAACATTATTCTATATGTCGCCTTTGTACTGTGTTTTGTTATTCTAATATCTAGAATAGTCAGTACTTTTCCAAACTCGTTAGATATCGATATTACAGACCCTTTAAGTATTTTAGATGACGATGAATCAGATGATGAATTAGGTGATGACATCTGTAAAGTATGTGCAAGAAAAAAGGGGTCTGAACCCCTTCTAACTTGTAGTGACGAAAAGTGTATTAACAAAAATGATAAACACTGAACAACTGTTCACGATATCTAAAACTGAAATTACCCTTATCTTTTTCTGTTGTTAATAACGACTTAAATTCTTTTCTATTGACTGTGTAATATTTCTTACCACTCAGATAGAATTCCTTAACCCTTAATAACTCACATTTGTCATTTTCAGATAACCATTCGTTATATTGGTTATCACGTCTTTCTGTGGTTATTTTTTCTGATGTTAGGTGAGTCACTTTTTTAACCTCTCTTAAACTCATTCGTCTAATACTATAATCGGATGATTCATATTCATCACCCCCATATATGAAAGATTTAGGTTTATTCTCACCAATTTGTTGTTTAAATAATAAGACGGTTTCTTGATTATGAGGCATAACTTCCCAACACTCATTACCAATTTCAGGTCTTATTAAACAATATCTGTTCATTACTTTTTAACTATTACACCGTTCAACAAATGAAATGTTTCTGGAGTGAAATCTTCTGGTAATGACTCTACTTCGGTTAATTTATGTGAAACACTATTGAATTCATCAAATGTTGTTATAGTTTGTTCTTCTTGGCAAACTAATGTTCCATCGGTTAATTCTGTTTTTTCAGATAACCATGATAACTCAATCTCAGTTGAATCTATTTTCGTAATAATTGCGTACATATCCTTTTTTATTTTTCTTCTTCAGACTCTTCTTTATCAGCTTCGTCCATTATTTTATTTATCATCGATGAACCTGCCGTTACGGCTGCAGTTCTAACGATAGCTCCTACGATTGGATTTTCACTTAAGTCCTCTTCAGATACCCAACCTTCTTTAAGTGAGGTTTCTTTACATTTTTCACCGTATGATTCCATCATCTCATTTAATGTTTCACACATCTTACCGTATGATTCCATACACGTACCTTCATTTGTACATGCGATTTCGTACATCATTGAACCACAACTTTCCATTAGTTCATTTAATACGTTTAATTTCTCTTCTGATTCGTTTATCGTAAACTCAAAACGGGAGAAGTCTAATTTTTTAGTTGCTGATTCATGAAGACCCTGTATTCTTTCAATCTCTTCTTGAAGTAAGTTAATATTTTTCATATCTAATTTTGTTTATATATAAATACCTTAAAGTTATGGTTTCTCACCTATTTCAGTTTGCCATTCTTCAAAGTTAGTTCTACTTTTTTTAGGGACCCACTTCCAATGTGAAGATAATGATGAATGTTCAATATTAAGACTATTAGGTATTAATTTTTCTTGGTGTTGTTCCCATAAAGCATAAGTCACTTCTTCTAAACCATCTTCAAGGGATAGTCCTAAATGAGACCCTTCACCTAACAGATAATCCTCATAGACGGGTAATTCATACTCATCAATACTTTGTGTGATATTGTTACGTACTCTATAGTTCTTAATTTCATTTATGTCTTTATACATGAAAATTACTAAAACGTCCTGTAATTCCTCTATCGCTTCATGAAGTAACCCTGAACATGAAGGACAGAATGATACGTAATTATCAGACGAGTTAAGTTTTTCTTTAAATGTGTCAATACTATGTACATCCTCTTCCCATCGTTGGTGTTCCAAATTTTCGTAATCAGATTCTATAATATATGCAGTTATTTTATTACCAGCTCCGTGAGGTCCAGTAACTATCACCTTACTATATTCTGAAATAGTGTTAAGGTGTTCAAAATAATTTTTACTCATCTCTATTAGTTTATTATTAATAATACGGTATATATAAGAAGATGTAAAGATATTATGTACGGTGAAGAATATATTGTGATGATGAATACTAATATGACTAATAAGTCTACTTTGAGTGATACCCTTAAAAGTTATGAACTGTATAGTCAAATGTCGTATAGAGAATGGGAATCGACAATAACCTACTCAACGGTTGATGGGTTCGATAATAATATGGAGGCTCTTATCTATTATGGTTTAATTACCTTAGGACGTTTAGAACATTATGAAAAATATGAAAAGTGTAAAAAACTAAATTACATATTAAAACTTTACGAACCAGTCTCACGAAAATAATTCGAATTATTCTTTGGTAATACAAACTTAAACGTTATCTTTGTATTATAATAATGAAGGATATGACAAAACACGAAAAATCTCAGGAACAATTTTTAAGTTATAAACAAAAAGGTGACATTATCGCTCGTTTGATTAAGGGTCAAACACGTGAATACGTTATTGAATTAACAGGTCGTGAACATTGGAGGACTTATAGTGTTGAATTTTCATTTGATAATGTGTATTTTTTCAGTAAAGAATTAGTTTCTTTTGATATACGCTTAGTTGGTGTAACAAAACAAGGTTCTCATTTTACTGATAAACCTTCAGATTTTAAATCTAGAGTATCGGCTGGTGAATATAAAAGACTGTTAGTCGACCTAACTCGAGAAGCTAAAAATAAATTAAAGTGTGATGTATTTTTTAAGTCCTCATGTTACGGGGTGAGAAATTTTCACATTAATAACGTAACAGTATAATTATGAAAGATAATTTTAATCAAATTATTCAGGAAACATATGACGGTAAAGTGATAGACCCATCATATGTAAGATTTAGGGGTATGAAGTCTATAGTGATTAACGTAGCCTCAGAATGTGGGTACACAGATAATAACTATAAAGACATTTTTAAGTTTGCAACTAAAATGAAAGATAAGGTATCCATTTATCTTTACCCATCAAATGATTTTGGAGGTCAAGAACCTAAAGATGAGAGTGAAATCGCTAAGTTTTGTGATAAGTATGGGGTGTTGGATTTATACCCAACAGTTAAGTTAATGAATAAAATATCGGTAAAAGATAGTGAACTTTTTAACTTCTTACAATATAATAATTCATTAACCGATGAGGGTATAAATTGTGAGACAACTTGGAATTTTCAAAAATATCTTATCAATACGGATGGTACCTTATGGGGTTTCATGTTTCCCGAAGAAATGATAAGTGAGGATAAATCTATTGAGGAATGGTGTAATAATATGGAAATAATTAAAGATTATTAGTATGTTGATAGATAAGAATAAAAACATAGAAAAGATGCCGAATCAAAAATGGCATCAAATAATTTCTTTTATTAAGTCAGGAATTCGTATCTTTGGGTATTGTTTAATACCTTTTGATTTAGTGAGTGCGACTATAGTATTAGTCATATCAGAAATCATTGGAATCATAGAAGAATTAGTATAATGAAAAATATGTTTTTTGAATCGTTAAAAGAAGAATACTTTAAACTAGTGGAAGTCCGTAAGGACGCTCTATTTATAGGGGACCATGATAAGATAAAAAATACAGAAAGAATTATGGGTGGTATTTGGTCTTTGATAAAAGAACCATATTACAAGTAATTTTAAAAAACGGGGGTGACTGGCATTGATTGGCAGGGTCAGTTACACGGGGCACGTAGTGAGATGTTTCCTATCACTTAAATCTATGGTGACAATTTTTTAGACGGCAACGTTTACAACGAGATGGCAATGTTCGGATTAGTATCTGACGAAGCTATCGTTAACGCATAGTTAGACTACGTGTTAACAGTAACCCACTCCAAGAGTCGGTTACATGGGGTCGAACTGGACATATAACCTAGCAACAGAAGTCCTTAGAGTGTGACACCACTTAAAAGTGTTAGAGGTGTAAGGTCGTCTCTTTAAATAAGGATTGGACCGAGGATGTGAACTTCCTCCAAATAGTTCTCTATTTCGAAGTGTTAGAAAATACTGTTCTAAACGTGTAGTCCTTTGTAGGTGGACTGAACAAGACCCGGGTTCGAAACCCGGCACCTCCACCATTAAAGGGAGAAGAAGGATAAAACCATCTTCTCCCTTTTTTTTTAGTTATTGTCTAAAATATAATTTGCAGATACAAACTTATTTATTATCTTTGTAGTGTAATTATTAATCAAAACCGCAAACATTATGGATATTTCTAGTAAACTAAAATTAAAAATTGACTTTGACAAGTATCACGATATTAAAGTGATTAGTCTTTTTGATGGTGTGGAGATTGAAAACAAAACCTTCAGTAAAAGTACTCACTTCATCGATACCTTATTTGATTATATTACCCACATGGAGCTTGGTGGGTGTGATGTAATTTGTTAAAAACTTGGGACTTCTCTTCCGTGAAAAACGCTTAATTCAAGTGAAAAACGATTAATACTGATAACTATTAGTGAAATTCATTTAAACGTAAGATGGGTGAAATTACCACCAAATATTCAGAACACCTTTAGGGGTGTTTTTTTATTATAATATTATACACTTTACGTTCTGTTTTAATATCTTTAGGTTATGAGGATAATATATAGTTTTAATACAGGTGTGGATGGTGACTACTTTCGTGGCGATAATTTGGAGAATAACTTTCTTTTTTATGAATTATCAATAAAACTATGTAGACAATATTATCCTGTGACATTATATACTGACGAACTTGGGGCCGAACGATTAGGTCACTTAGTTGATGATGTCATAATGTTAGAAAAAGACCCCGAAAATTACATATGGAGCGAACCGAAGTTTGAGGCTATTAGTCGTGAATCTGGTGAGTTTCTACACGTCGACGGAGACTTATGGATTGATAAACCATTCACTCTAAACGATTCTGACATTTATTACGACCACACTGAAGACACTTTATTCGAAACTTATTATAAAGATAATTTAGAGAATTTCACTAAATATGGTGTTGCCGAAGTATTCCCTGAATGGCGTAGTGATTATTTAGGGGCGTTTAATATCGGTATTTTAGGTTTTAGAACTGATGAGATTAAGAACATATATTTAGACCGATATTTTAAAATGAAAGAATGGTACTATAGTAAATTCCCTTATAAGGAGTTAGACCCTATAGTTCCGAGTATGACTCTTGGTGAACATAGTTTATCATGTTTGTCAGACCACTATCAATGGAAATCAACACCTCTATATGATGAACACAGATACCTTCATATGTATAGTGCCAGAAAACATATACCTATGTTTGTAACTTTTGTTAAGAACTATTTAGATAATAACCATTTCTTAACTTATAAAGAAAATGGACATTCTTTCTAACGAGCATAAAAAAATCATTAAACATCTAAATCTCATAACGAGTCATCGTGTGTGTTACGGCGGGAGTTTAGAGGACTTTTTATTATTGGGTTATGCTGATAAACCTATCGGTGACCTTGATGTCTTAATATATGATGAGGATACACTTAACATATTATTGGGGGAGTATGGTACTAAGAATTCCGTACCGTCCTATTTCAATCATTTAATGAGTCACCACCATATGAAGAACGAAGTTTTTATCGATGGTATTAAAATAGATTTATTACATTCCCCATATGTGGATTCTAATATGACGTTTACGTCTACAATATACGATGGGTTATTGATTAAACATCGTGACTTTAGTAGTAAGATTAAAGCCCTTTCAGAGTGGATTGATAAATCATTACCTAATAATGAATGGGCTTATGATAAGTTCACTAAAATACTTAAAAAGTATGAAAATATTAATAATAAGTAACTCTCGTAGTGGTTCAACTAATTTGATGAAATCAATTTCATCTTATTATGATATACCTTGTATATTTGAACCTTTCAAAGACGAAACACCTGTTGATGTAGAGGGAGATGTGATTATAAAGACCTTAATTAATCATCATACTTATGAGTTTTTTTATCACTTTGCTGGTTACTTTGATAAGGTAATCCTACTCTCACGTAGAGATATCATTGCGATGTCTGAATCTCTTTATTGGGTATCTAAAAAGTGGGAAGAAGATAATTACGATGAACATAGTGATTATCATTTATCCGAATATAGTTTTGATGAGAATATAAATATTACCGAAGAAAGGATATACCAGAAGGTTAAAGATAGGATTAATAAATTGGAAAGATTATCTGAAGAATTAAACATCCCTTTAGATTATTATGAAGATATCTATTACGGAACTAAAACATTAAAAGACACTGATATTGGGTTGGATATGAAATTTTTAGATAACACCCTTAAACTCAGGAAGTAAGTTTATTACAAAAACAAAAGAGGACGGACTGCCCTCTTTTGGTAGATAATTTAACCCCCTTCTATATTAAGTGTTATGGTGAACCCACCACGTGAACCATACTTGATTCATTTAATAAATATGTTATAATTAGATAAAATGACGACTCAAATTGGAAAATAAACGAAAGATTTATAAGGTATGATATTCAAAAAATTAAGTAACCACGAAAAAATTGACGTTGGGGAATACGTAACCGAATATTTATTCAATAATCCCGGTACCGACATTTATGTTGGATGTGATTCACAAAATACTAAAAATTTTACAATTTATGCTACAGTTGTTGTTTTACATAGGAATAATAAGGGAGGACATGTTTTATATTGTAAGGAATACTCACCTAAAATATTAAACAATTTCAATAAATTATGGGGTGAAGTGGACCGAAGCATAATATTGGCTAGTAGATTAAATCACGATTTTGGTATACCAATTAAGTATGTGGATTTAGATTTGAACCCTGACCCGAAGTATCGTTCAAGTCAAGTGTTAAGAGCGGCCGTTGGTTATGTTGAATCTATGGGGTTCACTCCTAGAGTAAAACCTCAAGAATTATGGGCGATATCTGCTGCCGATTCTATATGTAAATAGTATTTATTAATATGGGTAAGAGTAAAAACATAAAAATAACAGAAGAACAGTTAAGGTTAATCACCAAAGACACTGTTAACGAAAGTAAGAAGCTTGACGACTTAGTTAAAAAATTCGAAGAACTTAAATTAGATAATACTAATTTACATACGATTAAGGATTACTCTAATGATTTTTTCAAGTACTTAGATGATGTAAGGGAGAGTGGGATAGTTAATATGTTTCAAGCCTCTGACTTACTATGGTCGGGTTCTGATTGGATAGGGAAGTACGCTTACATACACGCACCACACCTTAGTGATGATTTAGATGATGATGATTTTTCAGAACATAAAGAAGCCTTTGATAGGGTTCTTTCAAGTGCTGATGAAATTAGAGATAAGATAATACGTATTGTCATTGGTAGTGACGAATATGGTAATATAAATAGTGAGGTTAAGTCTATATGTAGTAAAGTATTAACTTTATGGATGAAACACTACGGGACGGGTAAAGGTAGAATGAAGGTCGAAGTCGATGAAATCGCTAGGACGTTGTCTAAGGCTAGAAGACACGGAAATGGTAATAGGTTTCCACAGTCAGCAGTTAAGGCTAACCCTAACCGTTTTAGACCCGATAAGAGGGTAAATGAGCATTTCTTCTTTGGAAATGAAACACCTGACGTAAGTTGTGATAATTGTGGACACTCATGGGAGATAAGACCTGAGGATGATGACCCAAAATTATGTCATATGTGTGCATATGACCAATCAACAGAAACATACGATTTAGATAAAGTAATAGACTTTTGGACAAATAAAAAAGAGAACTAAATTAGTTCTCTTTTTTTATATTAATATTTTTTACTTTTACTATGCGAATGAAAAGTCTATATCCATATCTTTTAACTTATCTTTTAAACTTGAAGTTCTAGAACAAACAACATCGTCAGCAATATCAGTTATTCTATTAATTAATGCGCTATCTTCAATAAATGACTTATCTAATTGTTGTCTAATGTTATCCATAATAACACTATCGAATGAAAAACTTGATAACATTTTATCTAACATAAATTCAAACATACCTAATATAAGTAACTTTGTTACTTTAGTACAATTAGTAATTGTTGATATAATTTCTGTAAATGGCATGTCAGCAAAAGTCACCTGCATATATCTTTTTATGTTTTCATACATAGCACCATCTTCACCACCAATCTTACCTATGAATGGTTTAACAAACCAATCCATTACTTTACCTATAACCCATTCTTTAAGTTGTTCTTGGACGTTACCACCAAAGTTACTGAATAATCCAGTGAAGAAATCACCAAATCCCTCATTAAGACTATCATTATTAAATGACTCTCTTAGTATAAAATAACCTAACGGTTCTATATGTTGTTCAGTCAGTTCAGTTTCCCCAAATAATTTAGAATATCGTTCCTCTAAAGTTGAATTCTTAGTGTCATATAAATTGACTAATTGGTTGTGTATTGATTCTTTTAATTTCATAATGTTAATATTTACTATTATAAATAGTTAAAAAGTATTATTTATCTTCATTTCTTTTCATTCCGAAGTATCCACCGATAATTCCTATGATACCTGTAATGGACATTTGTAGTATTTGGACCACACTATCATCGATAGGTCTATTCTCTTTTAATGAGATATAGAAATCACCTAAAACGATAATTAGTAGTAGTAACATAACACCACTTACTAAGATATATAAAATTCTATCCTTTGAGTCCATAATTTATTTAAAATTTCCAATTCTTTGGATTAGCTTTAGACTTATCAATCTTTCTAGCCAATTTATCAGATTCCTCTTTGGCTTGTCTCAATCTCAGTGCTTCTGCCGCCGCATCTGTTTGTCTTTTTAATTCAACGGCTGCTGCATCAGATTGTCTTTTTAATTCTGCGGCCGTCTCATCTAATTTTCTTTGAGCTTCTTCAGCTTCTCTCTTTATTCTTTGAGCTTCTTTTGTTTTAAGTAACTCTTCCGCCTCTTCAATTATCCCATTGTTTGTTTCTACAATCGCATCGTACGCTGGGTCTACATCGACTGTAACGGTTCCTTCAGTCTTTACACCGACTATAAGGGCTAAGTTAACTGAACCACCTATCGTGATTGGTTTACTATCTTGGTTCCAATCAGGTACTTGATAACCACCACCGATAGTCCCACCAACTTGTGCTCCTGCCGATACTGAGGTATTATTAGTTGCTGCGACACCTAATGATTCGTTTGTATAATATGTTTTCGTACCAGCACCGGCCTTAGCCCCTGCTATCGCACCACCTTCGAACCAACATCCGTCCATCCCTACATTCGCTTCTCCACCGGCCCATGCGTAAAGTTCAGCATATGCGTATAATTCAACACCCGCAGCATGTTGTCCACTCTCTATTTCAGCCTTTAAAGAAACTTCAGCTCTTAATTTAGCTTCCGCTACCGCTTCAATATAGAGATTACCATTTCGGTAACCAACTCCATATTTTGCAGATGCATTAGCTTCAGCGTTCATTAGTGCTTGTCCTCTTAAAACAGTACCATTTGGGTCTGTCCACTCACCTTGAGCGTTTACATATATACCAGCACCGGCTCTATACTCTCCGTTTAGACTAGTGTCTGTATTATCCGTTCCACCCTCAGCATTAGCGTTAGCACCTGCGTTTAAACTAGGTCTGTGTGGTTGTGTTTCGTTTCCTTCTTCCATGGTGTTATTCTTTTTTCTTAAATATGAAAAGTTTATTAGATGACATGAATTTATTTCTTGCCTTATCTAAGAACCAATCACCACCAAAGACTTGTTCTAATTCACCTTCGATATTACTAATTATGTCTGTAATATCTTCGGTTGCGACATAAACTACTTTGGTTTCGTTAGATGTTACTCTTACGGTTTTGATTCTATTTTTATCGAATTTTAATTCATTATTAGTTTTAGATACGGCATCGTCACCTATTTCTTCAATCTTTTTAACCTCTAAAGGTGTTGGGTTTGAAATCCTAGATGTTGTGTCGATAACTCTATCTTCTTCTTTAGCTTCTTTTTCGTGATTAGTTTCATTACTTCCATTAATGGTTGTAATACCTTTCTCGATTGATTCTATGAATTTAAGAGAATATATCTCTTCTTCGTCTTTTATGTATTCATCATTGGTTACCGTTCTACCTTCTAACGCTCCAACCGCGATTGAACCCATTTCAGCTCTACGTGATTGTATTTTAACGAACCTTTCATCGGCTCCTTTAGAGACGAGTAAATCGATTAATTTCTGTGTGTTTGTTACGTCTGTATCGATAACAGGTGTATCCTCACCTGAGTCAGAGTTAGACCCTGAAGTGTCAATATCAGATTTAATAGTTGTAGTATCAGTTGTGGTAGACGATTCTTGGTCATTATCCGCACTGGATTGTTGGTTACCACCACTATAAAGTCTTTTCATTTCACTATATGATGCTCTATCAACACCAACTCTAATCTTACCATACATGATATCCTCTGAATCTGATTGTTCGACCAATAAAGATTCGTTAATACCTTTAACGTTCTTTAAGGTACCACCACCACCACTACAGTCAATATCTGTTGATGTCGCTATTGGTTCAGAATTTAAAGTTTTATGATATATATTTGCGGTCAATTTATTTGCTTTACTATAGTAAAATATTGTGAACCATCCTTTTTCTCTTCTAATTGCCACATCAACACCTGATTCTAATTTAACAAATTCTAACGAACCTGTAGTATAACATGGTAATTCTTGAGATAGACGTGTTTCAAACTCACTCTGCATCTTACCTTCATACTCGGTTAAATCTATTCGACCGATAAGGGCATTTATCCCTGATATCTTCCACTGACCGTCTAACCTATCATTACTAAAACGACCAAATTCAGTATTTTGACCTGAATCGAAAAAATCCATATAGAATTCTTTGATTTCTACTGCTAAATCACCTATTGTCGCATTGTAATTAATATTTTTATCGATAAAGGATATTACATCATCTGATATATCATCAATATCGTCAGACTCAATAACTTTCCATAATTTATCGTAAGTGAATGAACCATTTCTCATCTCTTGGAATACACCAACAGTGAACGCTTCCATCACTTCCCAAATTAAAAAATCATTACCTTCAGCATCTTTAATTGTTCGATTAGATGCTCCCGTAGCTAAATTATTTACAATGACTAAACTATTATAAATTTCAGTCTTACTATCTACCGATGCTTTTAATTGATTAACGAATAGTTTAGACGCTGACGCAACTACTTTCTCAATATTACCTGAGAATGGTTGTTGTGTTAATAATTTAACATTTTTAGCTTTGTCCACTAAATACGGTAAGGCCTTATTAACCACATTCTTAGCACCATCATATAAACCACCAACGGCACCAGTCGCTAAATCCCATACACCACTCACGATACCTGGGTCAGAACTTTGTTCGGTTATAAGGAAGTTTTTAGTTTCTACCTTTTCCATTAGGTTTTTAATTCTGTTTAATTCTTCCATTGTTAAACTTTTCTTTTCTTTCCGTAGTGGTCACCTTTTCGTGATTCCTCGGTTTTATTAATCTCTTCCTGACTATTATCCATCCTATCCGTTTTACGATATTCCTCATCTGAAGTTTTTTCCTTTGTTAAAAAAGGTAGGAATCCGATTGAACCATTAGTCGCAACTCGTATACCCGTCTTTCTAAATTTACCCCAAAAACTATTAACGTCTTTTACTATTTTAGGGTCAAGTCCTTTAACAAATGTAGCAAAACGTTGTTTAGTACTTGATGATGATAAAAAATCATTAAATAGTCTAGGGTTGTTTAAAATCATTAAGTTTGTTATTTCAGTTGATAATTGTTTTTCAGTTGCGTTACTAATACCTCTGGCGGATAAACTTTTTGTTGCGGATTGTAAATACTTTTTACCAACCTCACCAGAAAGATGTTGTTTACCTTCTTTTTTCAGAAAGTTACCGAACATATCTTGAGACGCTAAAAACGCTCTTCTACCTCCTAATGTTAGTTGACCTATTCCTTTTGAGGCTAAACGACCCCCCTTTTTTGTCAAATACTTAGTAGGTATTTCTACAAATTGCATACCTATTTTAAGAACCTTTGAAGAGGCCTTACTAGTACCTTTTTTAGATAACGTAATGAAAAATTTCTCTAACTTCTCAACTAATTCTATCCCGTATTTAGCAAAAACATCATCCACTTTAGTAAATGGTACAAACGCCAACGTTTTAAATAGTTTTTTGAGTGCCTTTGTTCCTACTAAAATTTTGGAGAGGTGTTTTGATACTAAGCCAGTAAGTTCCATTAGTAATTTCTTAGCCATTGGTACTTTATTAGCTTCCTGAAACAATGTTTTAGCAGCTTTTTCACCACCTTCTTTACTTAGTGATTTTATTATTCTATTTGCGGTACTAATAGGAAACGCTTTAAACAACGCCTTAAGTGGTACGGCAATTAAAGACCCTGCAACAGGTATAACCGCGATACAACTTAGAATACCATTCAGACCGTGAGGCATAAATGTTCCTTTAACACCCGCCCTTGCGAATGAAATAATAGCGTTTACTATGTCGAGAGCATCACCGTATGCTGGTACGAAACCTGCAAAATCAAGAATGTTTTGAGTGTAGTCTAACCACTTTTGTTCGTTAATTAATTCGGGTGATGTTTTATGGTCACCATTATTTTTTTTTATGTCAAACTCAAACAAATGTTTTTGTCTACTAACATTGTCAAATGATGAGACATAAAGTTCTATATTGTTTTCTTTATTCATAATATTACGGTATTGGATTTGCTTTACCTCTAGTTAATTGTACGATATCAGACCATTTTGTTACATCAATACCGTTAGACGGTCCCCTTTGGATACCCGTCTCCCATTTAGGGTACGATGTTGTTCCCTCACCACCTTCAACGTCGTCTTGTTCTCCAATATCCGATTGTGGTGATAGGTTTAATTTACTATATTGTTCCTTAGTTACTAATACCTTCATCTATATAAATATTTGTATTATAGAAAAAAGGTAATATAATGGTGTGGAATGTAAATATAAGTTGTGTTTACTTATTATTACGAATTTTTTGGAAGTACACATATCTTAATTCGTCCCAATTTTTTTCATACTGTTCTTTGTTAAGTAAGTTAATGTTGGGTGTCATTATAGTGTAGTTCGAAGATAATAAGTCGTGCTCTAAATTAAAGATACAATGACCCATTTCATGGTAAGCTATAAATTTTAATAAAAACTTATCAGTTACCTCATTATTCAAATAAACATTACGATATTTGTATAATAGGTTTTCATCTGAAATACAGATACCGACAGTTTCTTCACTCATAGACTTTAGTTTTAAGTTACTCAGTCTAGGATACTCGTCAATGTTAATACCGTGTATTTTACAGTCTTCTAAAAATTCACTATATATTTGAAATAATTCTTCATCAACGTTAGTACCTTTATGTCTCGGGGTACATGTCATGAGTAAGGAAAGTAATAGTAATAATAATATTTTTCTCATATGTTATAATAATAGTTTAACCCCTACATTTAAATAGTTTAAATCCGCATTAATTTGTAAAACCCTACTAGTTAACCAAACCGATTTATATAATTTAACGTCTCCACCGTATTGAGCTAACATAAGACCACTATCATTATTTAATCGATATAACGGACCCCCATGTAATTTAACACGTTTAGACGGTTGATACTGATAACTTATAAATGTGTATGTTGCGTTATTATGACCTTCCCCCATTATGTGAACCCCTGTTGATATATGATTATAATCCATAGAGAACGCCATTCCACTTGCGTGAAAACAACTAACCCATGAGACTGTAAAATCTACATCATCATTTACCTCCCAATTGTTAACCGTATGATACGGTGAACATTCCTGTGATGTAGACAACAATGGTAATAATAGTAAAATTAATAATATTTTTCTCATAGGTGGTTTATTTACCAATAATAAATATCGTTTAACCTTTGTTAGTTCGAATATTTTATTCTATATTTGTAGTATCAAATACTAAGAGACATGAGCAAAATTAAAGAATACTATTTAAACCATTTAACGGAAGAGGAAATGAATCAAATATCTTACCAAACTATAGTTGATGATTCAGAAATTAAATCATTTTTCGTTAAAAGATTGAGAAATCAGATTATAGAGTTAAAAATGTCTAATAAAGACAATAAAAAGAAAATCCAAAAATTACAACAAAATTTGGATAAAATTACGGAGACAGTATAATGGTTAAAAGTAAAACAATTTTTTGTGATATAGATGGAACTATATTTCACTATCGTAAGTTTGAGACTTACACAACATCAGAACCAACACCGATAACTGACGTTATTGAAAAACTTAAAGAGTGGTATAATAATGGAGAACATATTATATTAACAACGGCAAGACCTGAATACTTAAGGTATCAGACACAAAAAGAATTAACAAAGCACGATATACCATATAATACGTTACTGATGGGTATCGGAAGGGGAGGGAGATATGTCATTAACGACATGGACCCAAAATATTCAGAAGAACGTGCAACAGGAATAAACTTAAAAAGAAATGAAGGATTTAAAGACATCGATTTATCGAATTTTAACTTGTAGTGTATTAGTATTATCATTGTTTAGTTGTGAAGCTGAATTTGATTTACCCGCTACACCAACACTGAGTGGGACCTATGTGGTATCGTTAGTTTCGGTCACAGGTCA
>TARA_R110000803_G_scaffold42597_4_pt1 | contig 18683 bp, 25 predicted proteins | sample TARA_R110000803 | Tara Oceans TARA_R110000803 (sample SAMEA4397772) | marine metagenome | biome: Polar Biome; feature: [SRF] surface water layer (ENVO:00010504); material: water (ENVO:00002006), including particulate matter (ENVO:01000060) such as... | depth 5 m | reverse complement strand
CGACTGCTTCTTCTGGGTTACCATATGTCTCACATGGATTCTTACCACAACCACAATTCTTAGGCTTGTCACTTTCTGTTTTCAAACCTGCTAATTTTTTCATTTCTTCCATTTCTAATTCATCGTCTTGCTGTGAATCATATTCTGGGTCATCTAAACTGACCATTTCTGGTTCATCATCTACATCTGTGCCTGGTTCAGCTTCTGGCTCATCAAAGTTATCTAGTTCAGCATCTTTCTTGTGCAATTCCATATTATTGATTGCATTGTTTACCAATGCCAATGTCCACTTGCGATCTTCGTCGCTCAATGCCATTACTCCACCTTCTGGCAAAGTATCAATGATGTTACTTAATCTGTCACTTACTGCAAAGCCTTCGTCATCGTTGGCTAATCTAGCATTAATCTCACCTAGTACAAAACCTGGTGAACGTGCTAGTAGTTTTAAAAATTGGTCTTTTTTAACTGATGGGTCATTTATGTCAGCACCATCTGGAAACTGGTTAGCCATGCTTCTAGCTCTTTGCTTGCTATTAACTGGTCTGCCTGTATCAACACTAATCATGTCATTAGGTGCAATCTTAGTAAACCCTACTGAATTTGGGTTACTGGCTGCCGCCTTCTCAGGTCTTTGGGCTGCCGACTTCTGGTCCTTAGTACTAATACCTGGCTCGTAATCCATTGATCCTTTGCCTGGTGAAAAGTTAACTGGCGCTTCGTCTAGTAGACCTGCTAATTTTTTTAATGTTTCTAGAGACTCTTTCATAATTTTACCTGTTATTTTGTCATATACCAAATCAAAGATTCTTTGATCAAATTTGCCCATTGTTCCTGTAAATACTTGTTTAGCACTATCTAGGTCTGGCGCAGTTATTAATGCTTGCCTAAATGCACTTGCACTAGCGGCTTCGTCTTCATTACCTACTGTAGGTGCTTGGTACACATACCCACGTTTTTCCATTGACAATGTGTCGTTATTAGTATTTATCATTTGAAGGTAACCTGCTGTGCCATCCTTCTTTGGTTTAAAGCTAAATCTAGGATTGCCTTCCATATCCTTACCACCAACAGCAAAAATTAATTTGTGTTCACTGTTTGGCACAAACGTTTTTTCGTACTCTTTCCAGTTATACATATTTTTAGAAATAATAATTTTATCTCTGGGTATACCGTGTACACCTGTCATAATTTCTATTTTTTCACTTGCATCAAAAGGTGATTTACCTGGCTCTACTTTGTTTGATGTTGTTATGTATACATCTGCATCTGGAAATTGGGCTTGCAAATGCCTGTACACTTCCGCATGGTGCGGTAGCATAGGTTGAAATCTTCCTGGATATAAAACTATTGTTTTCATGTAACTATTTATCAGAAAGGCCGCCAAACACTTAGCTCACCGATCTCTATGTGTTGGGGTAGATTAACAGCATAAGCAATAACATCTGCACATTCTTCTGGAGTAAGCATATTAACACTTTGGTCTACATGAGCTGTCATTTCTGTTCTCACATATCCTGGATTAATATTAATCATTCTGCATTTACGTTCTTTGTCCGAGAACATTAATAGGAATGCTTGGTGATATAATGCCGCCTTCATTGCTGAGTAACCAGTATCGTTGCCACTTAACCCAGGATACTTGCTTAGACTGACCATGTTAACAATAGTTTTAGTCTCATCATATTTCCATAGTTCCCAAAACCTATTAAGTAATGTCATTTGAGCTATGCCATGGAATGCATTATTAACAAATACATCTGATTTTTTTGATGCTCTCACAATCATTTCAACACTGGTAGTGATATCATAACCGTTATCTTTGCTGAATCCTTGTACTTCGTTATCAGGGTTGCTTGCAAAGTTGTCATGCAATGCTTTGCCTATTCCCCTAGTGTGACCCGTTATTGCTATTTTCATATCTTACTCCTACTATGTGATATCGATCTGTGTGTCCGTAGTTAACTGCGGTATGACACCCGGTAGTGTTTACTTCGTAAGCATACCCAGTGTTGAGGTGATAATGTGTCACTGATGTTGACTTACTATCTTGTGGATAATCGTCATAGAAACACAGATAACAGTCGTTATTTGTTACTACAGGAATATGTAATCTTAAATTTGATTTATCAACGAGCCCATCAATATGTACACTATAAGTTTGCTTGCCTTGTATTTTTAGCAAACGCCATCTATAAAATTTAGAAAATTGTTTGATATATTTTTCTATTAGTGTACCGTGCAAACCTTTATTAATTTCTGAATAATATAGCTCAGGATGATCTAGGTCGAACATTTTTCCTGTACTGCTATCCCAATCATTATTTCCGTCAATGCTTGTTAAACTAATTTGGTCTTGATCTTGTAAGTTAAATTCTGAAATTAAATCATACACATCTTTTTCTAACTGATGCTGATCGATATCAGAATTAACTATGTGTACAAATGGTTCGTCCATGCTACTATTTATAAGGACGTTGTTATTTCGATAGGTAGTTTTGAACCTGGCTGGCTTTGGATAATAGAGAACGGACAATTTGCTGGTATCATCACCGATTCATTTGTTTTAACTGAGAAAGGTGATTTTAAATTATATTTAAATTTCCAACCATTTCCTAAAACTTTAATGAAGCAAGTTATATTGAACTCACCATGATAATCGTTATCTAATACTAGCTCTTGTTCCACCAAGGAGTTTTGGTTTGTTGTATAGCCCATTTGTGTGTTTCTGTGTTATTTACAGTTTCTGTTTCGGTAACTTGTTTAGGTCGGCCATCTGGGCCCATCACTTCACCTTTGCCGATGTCTATTCTTGTTTTATGATTTCTAATTCGTTGTTCAAGTTCTCTAGTATACTCAGTGTTGCCTGTTTGTTCTGCTTGTTGATGTAATACTATTAACTTTTGTAACTGAGGACTATTATCATATGACTGTTGTGCCAGTTGATTATTAGCCCATCCTAAACTAAGTAGTAAGGCAATAGCCGCCAATCCTGCTCTAATTCTTCCAGTGCCTTCATCTAGTTGTACATCGTAAGTGGTTAATGCAACTGATTTAAATGCTTCTACTAGTTCGGGCTTCTCACTTTGTAACAAAGAAAATAGTTCGTATACATCTAGTTTCGAATCTTCATTAACCAGCACAGTTCTTAATAGTTTAGCAACTTTACGTTCGTTGTTAGTGTTACTCTTAGTAGTCACTTCTACTTTTTTAGTATTTCTAACTACGTCAAAGTTTTCTAAAAATCTATCTTTGCTTTTAAATGGTTCCATGTTATCTCTCTGAAAAGTTTCTTCACTGTATTCTGCCTCTCTGCGGTCAGATTCTTCGTCATCAATTTTGTATTGTAATGTTCTAATCAAATCATTAAACGGTTCTTCTAATTCGTATATCGCTGACTCCACATCGTTCTTTGCTTGGAATACAGCCTTCTCTAAGTACTCAAGTTCTTGTTTGAGTTCTTCGTTGTTTAATTCATCAGCAATCACACTAACCTTTGAGATAATCTCAATAGCTGTGTCGTCGTATTTGATGTTTTTGGTAGTTGCACGAGCTTGATCTCTCGCATATTCGGCCTTTTGAAGTAAGGCTTCGTCTTCGGGACTCTCTGATAAAACTACTATGTCTTTTAAGTTCATAGTAGTATTTATCAAAGAAGGCAAAAACTTATTTAGTTTCTTCCTTATATAATGTCCAGGCACCGTAGGCTAGTCCGCCCCATGCCGCAAACTTAATCAAAGGACTGGCTAATAATGCTAGTATGCTTACTGCAATAATAACTCCTCCGTCCCAAGATGTTCTTTCTGCTAGTCTCGATGTGAGCCAGCTTTTCGCTAATGTTAAATAATTCATGATTGCACTCCTTTATTATTTAATTGGTTTATGAATTGTCTTCTGTCTGTGTAAAAAATCTGCTAAACGTAATACTTTTCTCACCACGGCGCTCTATATTAAATCCAACTAAATCGCCAAGTTTTTGTAAAGCACTAGTGTTGATTTTGAATTCACCATCTAGGTAGAATTGGTCTTCTAACCATTCTTTAGTTCTGTTAATAGCCGTTGGAATCGATTGGGAACCAGTGACTACAAAAGGAGCCTCGTCTAAATTAATAGACGGGCCTTTCTTCTTAAGCTCTTTTTTCTTGTCTTTATGCGTTACAGGTCTATTGAACTTTTCAATATTCTTTGCAACAGGATTTCTAGAGCTATAAGGCTTTGGCTTTTGCGGCCTATTTCCTTCTCTAATTTTTTTAGACATAACTTTTGCACCCGGGTGTAGTTCTTGAAATCTATTTATGTAAAGATGTGTTTTATTTTTAGGTATTTCTGGTGATTGGGATATTGTTTTGCCATTGTTAGATACTGTGACTATCCATAGATCGTCAATACTTTCAACAGCGGCATCTTCCCCAACAAGTTTTCCCCTCATAGGGTGCTTCGATGAAGCACCTTTATTGGGTTTGACTATTTTTGGCTTTGGGCTGGAAGCCTTCGCCACATTAAGTTCTACAATTCTCATAGAGGACCGGTTTAGGCAATGTTACCTAAATCGCTGTTACTATTTTGAGCAGAGTTAATTGAACCGTAATCTGTTACTGATACGCTATCGCTTGCTAACACAATACTTATTGTACCTGTGCCTGCACTTGCAGTTCCTGGCGTAACTTTTAAAGATATAGCAGTTGAACTAGCATATTCATATTGGAACTGAGAATGATATTGACCTACTTTAAGTATGTCTGCGTCTCCGGCTCTAATAAATCTAGCAACGTTTGATGCATCACCTACTTCTATATAAGTAGCTGTATTGTTTGATGCTGTCCAAGCCGATGGAATATCAACTGTTACTGATATAATTCTTGATCCTGCACTTACTGTTGCAACGTTAGTTGTTCCGTTATCATATTCAAAGTCAACTGTAACGTGCTGAACTAAATCTGCCGCTACTGCGTCTAACTGTGCTTTGGTTATAGCTTCAGTGGATACTGTAGCATCAGCAATTTTTAATTTTTGTAAAGCTCCACCATTAGCGTAAAAGCCAATCTCACCTGAAGAACCGGTGATATACGATCCTTGCTTTCCTAATTCAACATTTGCATTTAAGCCTGCTAAATTATATTTTTTTACTGTAGCCATTTGTTATCCCCGGGTTATTGTAATTTGTTTTACTATAAACATATTTATCTAAATTAAGAGATTGACATTAATTTAATATGCTGTATAATATACTTTTTACGGAGAACACACACTATGAATTGGAATTACCGCGTAGTTAAGCATATTGTTGAGGACAGCAAGTGTTTTCAGATACATGAGGTGCATTATGATAAGGAAAATAACCCTGAGTCTATTGCTGAAGAAGGATGTGTACCGTTTGGCGACACCACTGAAGAACTTAGTCGTGCAATGATACATATGATGAGTGCATTAACTAAGCCTGTATTAGATGCTACATTATTTTCACCAGATCCTAGCCCATCTGCTACTATTAACGCAACTTTAGGAATGTTAAAGAAAAATGTTTAACAATAACGTTAAAAGAATAGGTTTTTGTTGTAAATATTTAGACGAGGATCAAACGCAGAAGCCAAAAGTCCTCAAAGAGATACAACAGAACTACACAGAGCGACAAACAACTGTCGCATGGTGCAATAGACAAGAACGGTCTGTTGCTGAGCAACGTCTATTAGATATAGTAGAGCACAATATGAAGAGTGCATATAACTTAGTAGATCATGTTAGCACACTACCTGCAGAACGTAGGATGGTGAGATTAGGAAGTAATCAAATTCCTATGGCAACACAGGAGGATTGGCGTTATGTATTTGAAGATAAAACGGTTCGTAAAGAGCTTGAACGTGGATTCAGAAGAATTGGCGATCATGCTCGTGAGCATGACGTTAAGCTCAGTTTTCATCCTGGCCAGTTTTGTGTGCTTGCTAGTGATCGCCCTGACGTAGTAGAAAGATCTATAGAAGAATTCGAGTATCATGCAAACATGGCACGTTGGATGGGCTATGGCAAAGAGTTCCAAGACTTTAAGATTAACGTACATATTTCAGGTAGAAAAGGATACCAAGGCATTATAGATGTATTGCCTAAGTTATCACAAGTTGCAAGAAATTGTATTACAATTGAGAACGATGAAATGTGTCATGGACTTGACCAGTCATTAAAATTAGAAAAACATGTGGCGTTAGTTTTAGATATACACCACCATTGGATTAGAGATGAAGAATACATACAAGCAGATGATGATAGAGTTAAAAGGGTTATTGATAGCTGGAGGGGTGTCCGTCCTACTCTTCATTACAGCTATAGTCGTGATCATAATTTACCTGGTGATGTGCCTTCTCATCTCGAGCTATATGACCTTAGAGAATTATTGGAACAAGGTTGTAAGAAGCAAAAGCTAAGAGCACACAGTGATTATTACCCAAATGAGCAAGCAAATGATTGGGCATTAAGTTTTTGGAATAAGTTTGATATACAATGCGAAGCAAAGGGTAAAAATTTAGCGAGCCAACAATTATATAATCGTTCATTAATTACGAATAAATAGTTGTAGAGGGCAAACTATGAAAAAGATAAAAAATACTAACTTTTATATACCAACTGGCGATACTTATTTAACAACTAAGCCAACATATAAGTTAGAAGAATTTGAGATGGCCAAACCACACTTTAAAAATAACAGCGTTGCAATAGATGTTGGAGCTCATGTAGGTTTTTGGACTAGTAGGCTTGCAGTAGAGTTTGACAGGGTTGTAGCAATAGAACCGTGTGAGGACTATATTAAATGCTTGAACGTGAACTGTCTTGAAAACGAACCTAAAATAGAGGTGCATGGCTTAGGATTAGGTGATGAACACAATGTAGTACTAGAACTAGACCGTGTAATATCAAATTCTACATTAACATCAACAGCAGACTGGATTTGTGATGAACAAACAACACAGTACACACTGGATGCAATGTTTGAGGACGAGCTGTTTGACGTAGCAATTGAAGATCCATTAAGTTTAGACTTTATTAAAATATCAGTTGAAGGGCACGAACTTGCTGTTCTCGAAGGCGCAGTTGAAACAATTAAGAAATGGAAGCCTACTATATTTATTGAAGTTAAACAAATGGAAGATGAAGATGTTGCAGAATTTATGACTGAGTTAGGTTATGAAATTGCAGAAGACGATTTAACATCATACGTTTGGGTGCATAGTGACAGTGAGTAAAAACTTTCTAGTTTTTAAAAATTATACTATTACGGACCACACTAAGTGGTACAACGACAGGAGCGACGAAGTTGATTTGGTTGCTAATTATGACGCTATGGAAAAAATTGCTACGGCTTCTGCACTTAGAAACGTAGAAAACCTAAACGAAATTAAAGTGTTTAGGGGAGAAGCTGATAACATCAGAGATGTATTTAAGAAAAACTTCTATGAGATTTATAAACTGTGGCAACAAGGTAATAATGTACTATATGCTGATCTAGATGTTTTGTTTACGCAACCTACTGATTACTTTGTTGATGATAATACATTCCGCATGTATAACTTAACAGATCCTACATCAGTTAAGTGCGATCATTACAATTTAGAATTCAATTACTATTTCAACTGTGGCATAAGATATTATCCTAAAGATATGAGCCAAGCAGTTTGGGACCTAGGCATAGAGATGGTTGAGAATTGGAATCCTGAGAGATGGGACTGCGAACAAATTATTTACAATGCAATGATGTGGAGCCAAGACATAGTACCAGATGATGTTTACAATTCATCACTGGCGTACCAAGTATTGCAAGATCCGAGGTCTTCCCAAGGTACATTAGTAAACAAAAGATTCAATCAGATAGATTTAAATCAATCGTGTGCGGTGCATGTTCATGGGAGTCGTGGTAGTAAAGATAGATTATCTTTGATGGCTGATCTGTCAAACAACAACATACCAACTGTTGAAGAGACTTTATTTTTGTAAAGTTTCGCGGCGCCGCAATACTTTAACTAAACGTGGACAGATATTGCAGTACTCTTTGTACTATGTAGCCTATTCTAAGAGGGAGGCGATATCATTTTTGTTAGACTGAATTAAGTCTGTCCATGCTAATATTTAAGAAAATAATCAATTTACACTACGAAATACCCTTTTTTTAGCCAATTTTACGGTTGACAGCTAATTAAAACAGTATATAATAGTACAAATAACAAAATTAGGATACTATATGTTAATTAACAAACCGATAAAAGACGGCACAATTATTACAGTTAAACTTAACAGCGGCGAAGAGCTAGTTGCCAGATTTGAGAGTGATGATGGTGATACACTTGATATTACTAAAGTAAGAACTGTGGCACACGGGCAAGAAGGTCTAGGAATTATCCCTTGGATGATGACATCTCAAAGTAACACAATTTCAATAAATAAATCTACAGTGGTTGCATATACAACAACAGATGACGAAGTAGCTAAGTCATATCAACAGAACACCACTGATATAAGACTGGTTTAAGTACTAGTCCAAAATAGAGGTTTAGCATGATGACTATATTTTTAAGAGTTTGTTACGCTGGTCTGGCTATTGCAATGATTGTTAGTCTGTTCGATAATAACAAAATAGAGCAACCAAAACTAACGATAGTAGCAGTTAAAGAAGTACAATTATTACCAGCAGAAAAAATCATAGACACAGAGCAAATGAATTGCCTTGCAACAAACATCTACCATGAAGCACGTGGTGAAACTATTAACGGAAAGTTTGCGGTAGGTAATGTTACATTAAATAGAGTTAAGAATAAAAACTTTCCAAATACTATATGCGGAGTAGTTTATCAAGCCGTTTATAGAGAGAACTGGAAGGGTGAGATGGTTCCAAGAAGGCACAAGTGCCAATTCAGTTGGTACTGCGATGGTAAAAGTGATGAAATTGTACTAACAACAGCAAGCGGCAAGATTATAAAACCTCATATGGATGCATGGGAAGAAAGTTTAAATGTTGCATCGTCTTTACTAAAGAATGATTTATTTGATAATACGTTTGAGGCAACACATTATTACAATGACAAGTTAGCAGATCCAAACTGGGCAAATGCGTATCAGAGAGTTGCATACATTGAAAATCATGTTTTTCATAAAATGGGAGACACTTACTAAAGGTTACAGGTGTAACTTTTTACCAACAAAGCGATAAATACATACTTAATACACACAAAAATGTAGGAGTAGGGTATGTATGAATATAATTGTAAAGTAGTAAAGATTGTTGATGGCGACACAGTAGACGTAGATATAGATTTAGGTTTTGGTGTTCAGTTATCAGATGAAAGAGTAAGAATCATGGGTATTGATACCCCAGAGTCAAGAACATCAGACAAGGTAGAAAAAGTATTTGGTTTAGCGGCTAAGTACAGACTACAAGCGTTGATGGGTGAGACATGTGTTCTTAAAACACAAATAAACAAAGACGGTGAAGACATGAAAGGCAAGTTTGGTAGAATACTAGGCGACTTTGATGTATATGATGCTAAAACTGATGCGTGGAGACCTGCAACAGATATGCTAGTTGAAGAAGGACATGCAGTAGCATACTTTGGTGGTAGCAAAGAAGAAGTTCAGATGAAGCACATGGCTAACAGAGAAAAGTTATTGCGTGAAGAAGTAGTTAGTAAAGCAGACTACGACGAAGCAGTAAAATTAATGGAAAGCGAATAATCAATAACCGAACAAGCCCAACCCAGTTGGGCTAGTTTATTAACCAAACAGAGACATGGCAACAAAAAGTAAAAAAAACGTAATAGTATATTTAATCCCAGAAGGTGAGAAAAGAGATTCGCACACTTATCATTACACCGCAGTTAAAACTAAAACACTTGTTCAAGAAAATAGAAAGTTAAGGTTTAAGAAATATAATCCAGCAAAAAGAATTCATGAATGGTTTATAGAAACAAAACTGCCTAAGCACCAAAAGTAAGTAATCCAAAAAAAATCAAAAACAGGTTGACATATATCTAAATAGACTGTATAATATTGTTTATTAATAAAATATATGAGAATAAAATTATGAAAGATAATAAAGAATATCTTAGTAGAATTGAGGTTGAAGATTTTGAATTACTTTGTGGTGATACTGCAAACATGTTAAAATTAGTATGTGGTAAGATTGGCCAAAATGGTATAAGATATCCAGAACAATTAGAAAACACAGTTGTTTTTAGTTCTAAGTCAGCACATGACTTAGTTGATGCTATGACCCACAAGTATTGGGATCATACATGTACAGCACAAAATGTAAAAACTGGCGATACAGTTTTTGTGATCATAAATCAAGATGCATCTGAAAGGTTAGGAAATTACATGGCAATTAAAGGTGTAGCCAAAGATAGTATGTATAGAATAACTCAACAAGAAAAAGGTATTTGGACTACGACGTAGTCATATAATACTTTGAAAGTGGATGGAAACAGTTAGGCATCGTCCCACTATAAATATTCCGCACTATTGGCCTTCTAATTTTTAGGAGATACAAATGAATAAAAGATTTTATTCAGGAAAGACTTATTCGCATTCAACTGGACATAGTTGTGCATTTAGGCAATGGCGAGCAGACTCACATTGCAACTTAATACACGGTTATGCATTACAGTTCGAATTACAGTTTGGTAGCGATGGATTAGATGAACGTAATTGGGTTGTTGACTTTGGTGGATTGAAGCCACTTAAAGAATGGCTTAAAGAAATGTTCGACCACACATACTTGGTAGCAGAAGACGATCCAGAAATGGAAACGGTTCAAATGCTACAAGACAAAGGACTTATTGATATTAGAGTTGTACCAGCAGTAGGTTGTGAAAGATTTGCTGAATTGGTATTTGATAAAGCACAAGAAATTATCGAAGCACAATATGGTCAAAGATGTTGGGTACAACGAGTTACAGTTAGAGAGCATGAACATAATAGTGCTACTGTAGAACTTAATGACCACACAAAGGTACGTTTTATAGATGCCCCTCTAACATAGTTTCTATAGTCTGATTTTTCCGGGTGCCCGGGGGTTTGTACAGACTCTAAACAACAATAACCAATAAATGCAAGACTACTGATCAATGTCTATAAACCGGTCAGGGTAGAATGTATATCAGTCAAGAGCACTTGGACTGTCAAAATAGTGCAGAAGTGTAGACTCGATAGATACGTGAATGGTATTTCGCAAACGAGGTGGGATAAAAGTGATTAAGAGTAGAATCTACCACTCCCAGTAAAGTCCTCAAGTGTACTGTATCTATCGATTTTTTTTATTTTGGTAAATACATATATGAAACTATACGAAGTAATAGACAAAATAAACGAGTCGCGTAGAGAAGATCTATATCATGGCACATCAATTGATAACGCTATGGAAATATTATCGACAGATATGTTTTATGCAAGTCAGAGCAGTACTTCAGAAGCACAGGTAAGTTTTACAAGGCAAATAGGACAAGCTATAAGGTTCTCTCAGTATATAGAACCTGCAGGAGTAGTGTTTGTAATCGACGGCGAACTATTAAAAAGACAAGTTGGCAAAAAGATGAAATCGTTTGATGCAAACTTATCAGGAATGGGTGGCGCTGAAGAAAAAGAAGAAGCAGTATGGAAAGATATTAACAATGCTTCTGCAATGATTAAACAAATAATTGTATTCACTAATGTAGACGGCTCCGAAGAAGAGTTAGATCCTGAAGAATACGGTGCTATACTGAACGATCCTAGAACAACAATAAAGCAACATGATAATTATCGCAGTACCGATAATATGACTCGTAAGCAATTTGACCGAACATAATAGTCCCGACAGTGACTATGTTGACGAATAAATACTGTTATACAATGAGAGAATACAACGAGTGTTGAATGTGAGAGTTAGTTACTGACGAGTAACTAGTTTTTTCTTTAAAGGATTCACTATAAGACTTGCTAAAAATTCTACATCATGTGATAACTTGTAGTTGTGCTTTACTGCTTCTAAGTTAGGTTGTTTCGAAACCATAACATCAATTACTGCTTCAATCCGTTCATCGCCAAATTCTAAATGATCGTAAAGTTCACTGTATTCCATTATATAACCTGCGTCAACTAAACCTTTGTTTAAGCCTGCAGGCCCTAACGTGAGTACAGGCATTCCTGCCATCATGCCTTTGAATGTTTTTTCTGTGTTAAATTTAATATGAGGATATGTTTCACATGCAATTTTCCATGTATATCTGCCTGCGTATCGTTTGTTTAGTGGAATGCAGTCCCTGAACAGTTCTATTGTACTATTTGGTAGTACTTTTGGTAATTGGCCTTTATACTTGTTTACAAATTTTATAACAGAATCAGTTTGCTCCAGAGAATGTCCGTATCTACCTAATCCTACATTAGGACTTTTAAAGTAGTCTCCGAGTTCACCGTCTTCATCAAAGTTTACAGTTAAACTCCAATCTACTTGGTGGTCTAATATATCTAGTTCATCGAGCCTTGCTAATGCTTTAAGCCTACCTGGTCTAGGTTTATGGTTAGGAAAGAAACAACGCTTGTCTTTAGGTAAATCAATTACGCTCTCAGGTACATTATTCCCTGTCCTCATAGTTTCACTATAAGTTATAAGTGGGAATACATGTATACATAATGTGTCGTTGCCGAACGTATCAAATGCCCCGCTGGCGTTTAGTATTCTCGGATCATTTATATAATGTGTAGGTAAATATAACTCTACATGGTAACCACCGTCAATGTAATCATAAACAATGATATTATAAATGTCGATTAACAATTCACGTTTCTCTAATGATAATTCCATGAAATCAAACGAACTGATCTCAAACCAGTAGTTTGGCATAGGTGATGTTAATTGTAGTAATGCATCAACTGTTACACCATCTGCACCAAACTTTTCACCAAAACCGATGTCTGCTTCTTTACATTGTTTTTTAATTTCGTCACCAAACTCTGGATTATTATAAAAAATACCTATTAATCCAGGGTGATCCATTGCATCGCTAAACGAATACTTTAACTTGCTGTATGTTTTTGACTTTTCAGTAGAAATCTTTTCTAAGTATATCATAACCATATTTATAAAAAGACTATCCTAATTCTGTTTACTTATGGCTGTAAGAAACGATAAATATGTGTATGCTATTCGGATTATTAACTTTGTTTACCGCTTTGGCCATTGCTGGCGTAGCCGCATGGTTTAGTATAGTGGGTCTCATGACGTTCTTTCAAGGAGCGGCCATGTCTATAGCCATTATGGCTGGAACACTTGAAATAGGTAAACTTGTAACAGTTAGTTGGTTATATAGGTATTGGAGCGAAACTTCTATACTGGTAAAAACCTATCTAAGCATAGCCGTGGTATTTTTAATGCTTATAACAAGTATAGGTATTTTTGGATATTTAAGTAAGGCACACCAAGAAGTATCTGGTAGCAGTTCGGATGCGTTTGCTATAGTTGAAAGACTAGATGGCAAAGTAGCAAGAGAAGAAAACAAAATAAGCATACTTGAAGACCGCATAGCCAGTCTACAGACAGGCAGTGGGTTAGATGTTAGTTCAAGTATACAGCAACAAGCAGAAATTAGAGACGGTGCTTGGGAAAGAGTACAAGGCGATATTGATTACGCCCAAGGACAAATTCAAAGCATCAGAGACCAACTTGTTATTGACCTTACAGCACAAGATGATAAACTAATACCGTTAGACAAAATTGTAGACAGTTACGCAGACCAAGGTACTGTTACTACAGAAACAGATGCCGGCGGCTTATTTAGAAGTGCTGAAACAGAAACTGTAGACAATGTTGCTAAAGCAAACGAAGTAAGGCTTACACAAAAAGAAGAGCGTGATGCAATATCAACTGAAAAAGACAGCCTAAGAGTATCAGCTCAACAAGATATTAACAGTCAACAAGCAAACATAGACAAATATAGAGCCCAAGCTCAAACTGTTATAAACGATGCAAACGCAGAAATTAACAAACTTAGACAGTCGAGTAGTGAAACTCAAGATAATTCCTTAGAAAAGATAGAAGATTACAACACACAAATAGATTCAATCTATGATGGTATAATTGAAATAAGAGATGAGAAATTTACAGCTCAACAAGTTGTAAGAGATATTGAAAAAGAAATAGGACCAATTAAATATGTTGCTGAACTAATATACGGGGAAAGTACAGAAGCAGTATTAGACCAATCAATTAGGTTATTCATTATTCTATTGGTTGTTGTGTTTGATCCATTGGCAATCATGTTACTTATTGCGGCAAACCAAACTCTTATGAGATTCGGTATTAACTTAGAATCCTCAGGGCCAAAACCTCATTTTGTTGATGAAATAATTAGTGATAACAAAAAAGATAATGTAATTATCAAAGAAGTTGAAGTAATAAAAGAAGTCTCAAAAGAAATTAACATGGATGCTATTAAAACTCCTAGGGCTGTAACGGCTCTCGAAAAGAAACTTAAAAAGAAGTTAGGCGATGACGGAACAAGAAGTTAGAGAAAAGTTTAGTGAGTTACACGCTAAGTATCAACACACCATGGAAATGCTTGTTGAGTCTCTTGATGAAATAAAACAACACGAAAAAGAAAAAAAACAACTTAAAGAACATATAGCAACACTTAACAAAGCATTGATTAAGACGCCTAAAGAAAAAATTGTAAAAGTAGAGAAGATAGTAGAAAAAATTGTAGAAGTAGAGAAGATAGTAGAAGTGGAGATCCCGGTTGAGGTTATTAAGGAAGTAATTGTTAATAAGGAGATTGAAGTTGAAAAAATCATCGAAAAGATTGTTGAGAAACCAACAGAGGTCGAGAAGATTGTCTATGTGGAAAAAGAAGTCCCACTGTGGAAAGAACGAATTGTTGAAGTTCCAGGACCCGAGCGAATTGTCGAAGTCCCCGGACCTGAGCGAGTAATAGAAAAAATTGTTGAAGTGCCAGTAACTGAATTTGTAGAAACATCACCAGAAGTAATTGAAAAAGAGTCCTCTAAGGATTTGCACGAAGCCGCAAGACTTATGGCTCAAAGTGAATGGAACAAAGAAGATTTAACTGAGAAAGAAATTTTTGATATGTTAAATAAAGAGTCCGAAGACGAAGTAAGAAGAAAGATTGGTTTTTGGGCAACACCGTTACCAACAGATAATATCCCAGAACCGACAAACAAAAGATATACCGGCAAGCGAAGGTAAATAACTGTAGAGGTACAAACAACACATGTCAGACAATAAAAACCTACAATGTAGTTTTTGTGGGAAGAATCGAGATAACGTTGATAAACTAATTGCTGGACCTTCGGTCTATATATGCAACGAATGTATTGTACTCAGTTATGATATTGTTGTCAACACAAAATCTGTAACAGACCAATCATTGTCATTTGCTGATCTGCCAGCTCCACAAGATATCAAGGATTACCTAAACCGCCATATTATTGGACATAACGATACCAAAGAGTTATTAGCCGTTAGTGCATACAATCATTATAAAAGAATATTAAACGAATCATCTGTAGAGATAGATAAAACTAATGTGTTGCTGGTTGGACCAACCGGTACAGGCAAAACCTTGTTTGCTAAAACTCTTGCTAAGAAACTAGGTGTGCCATTTGCTATAGCAGATGCCACTACACTTACTGAAGCAGGTTACGTTGGCGAAGACGTAGAGAGCGTCTTAGAGCGTCTGCTGAGCATTGCTGATTGGGACGTAGAAACTGCACAAAAAGGCATTATTTACATCGACGAAATAGACAAGAAGGCCCGTAAGGGCGAGTCTAACACCTCTACACGCGACGTTAGTGGAGAAGGAGTGCAACAGGCCCTATTAAGACTAATAGAAGGTACTGTAGTGAAGATTAAATCACAGCGGGCAGGTCCTAAGTACAGTGACGAACATATTGAGTTTGACACCAAGGATGTTCTGTTTATACTAGGCGGAGCATTTGTAGGATTAGACAATATTGTTGCAGACAATATATCAAAGAAAACACAAATAGGATTTGGTTCAAGCCTTATATTGACAGAAGATAAAAGGAATATACTTAGAAAAACAACTTCGCGGGATATCGTGCAATATGGGATGATTCCTGAACTAGTAGGCAGAGTACCGATTATAGCAGTACTAGACAAACTTACTAAAAGTGAACTTAGATTAATACTTGATGATGTAGAAAACAACTTAGTAGAGCAGTATAAAGAATTACTGCACATGGACGATATTGAATTATTAATAGAGCCAGGGTACTTAGATGAGATAGCAACAATATCAAGTGAGACAGACTTAGGTGCCAGGGGACTTAAAGCATTAATAGAGAACACACTATTAAGTACAATGTTTAGAGCACCAGCACTCAGGAAAAATGGTGTGACACAGATCCAATTTCATAAATATCCAGTAGAAGCAAATAATTTTCCGCTTTTACGATATGAGAACGGACAAACAGAGATTGATAACAACTATAGAATATATAGAGGACTAAATGAATAACAACAACAATTGGGGAAAGCAGACAGGAAACAACTTTAAAAAGTCGTTTAATAAGAAACCTTTTGCCAGGAAAGAAGAAGCTTTTTTAGATAAGTTTAAAGGTGCAACAGTTGAAGTCAGAAATGGCGATGTCAGCGGTGCGTTAAGAAAACTTAAAAAGATTTTAGAAGGTGCTGATAGACAAAAAGAATTAGCAAAGCGTGAGTTTTATGAGAAGCCAAGTGCTAAACGTAAACGCAATAAAGACGCCGCTGTAAAAAGAACTCAGCGAGAAGAAACTAAAAAAGTAATGTCTGGTGAAGTACCCTTGCAATCAGTAACAGGTTTTGCCTTCTTAAAATCAAAACGTAAACGAAGGAAGTATGCAAATCAGAAGTCAGCAGTTGCTAGACATCTAAGATCAACTGGTTCAAAGTAATTTAAATGACAGTTGTTATTGTCAGTGGTGGGTTTGACCCGCTACATAGCGGACATATAGCGTATTTAGAATCCGCGGCACACCTAGGCGACAAGTTAATTGTAGCACTTAACAGTGATGAATGGTTAACTCGTAAAAAGGGTAGACCTTTTATGTCGTTTGAAGAAAGGGCATGTATTATCGATAGACTGGATATGGTAGACAATGTTTGGGGTTTTGATGATAAAGATGGAAGTGTATGTGCGGCATTGGAACAAGCCAAGATAGCATATCCGGCTCATGAGATACTATTTTGCAATGGTGGCGACCGTACAAAAGATAACATACCAGAAATGGCAGTTGAAGGTATTGAATTTAAATTTGGTGTTGGTGGAGAAAATAAATCCAACAGCAGTAGTTGGATATTAAAAGAATGGCAGTATCCAACCGAACGCAGAGTGTGGGGCGAGTTTAGTGACTTGTTTCAAGACGATGCTGTTCGTGTTAAAGAACTTATAATTGAACCTGGTAAAGGTATCAGTTACCAAAGACATTTTAAACGTAGTGAGATTTGGTTTGTTAGTAAAGGTACATGTGTTGTTAAACATAGCAAAGGTGATAGTAATGAGAATGTTTACCACCTTTTAAGCACAGATGATGTGTTTACTGTTAGAGCTAATGAATGGCACCAAATAGTTAATAAGAGTGATGAGCCTTGTCATATTATAGAAATACAGTATGGCGAAGAAACGGATGAAGACGATATAGAACGACTAGAGTATTACAACGGGGAATAAATGGAAATGCGAGAATTAGACACAAATAGAGTATGTAATATACTTAACGAGATTGTGGAATATGAAATGGCTGGTGTTGTCAGGTACGCACACAGCTCGCTAATGGTAACAGGTCCATACAGAATACCTATTGTACAATTTCTACAAGATCAAGCAAATGAAAGTTTAGCACATGCCTTAACAGCAGGCGAGCTTATCACAGGTTTAGATGGCCACCCAAGCCAGAGCATTGGGTATATAAATGAATCTCATAATCATTCTATACAGCAAATACTTGAAGAGAGTCTAGCACACGAATTACATGCTGTTACGTTATATAAAAAGTTGTTAACAGAAGTAAATGATGCAAGTATATACTTAGAAGAATACGCTCGTGGACAAATCGGGCAAGAAGAACAACACGCACTAGAAATTAAAAAAATGTTAAAGGATTTTGCATAATGGAAAATATAGATCACAAGTCTCACAGAGACCTGACAGCAACGATAGATACTCACGCTCAACCATCGGGCGACCGAATCTATATGGATTATGCTTCTACAACTCCATGTGATAAACGTGTAGTTGATACAATGATTAAGTACATGACAGAGGACGGTGAGTTTGGTAATCCAGCAAGTAGAAGTCATAGTTTTGGATGGAAGGCAGATGATGCCGTTGATGAAGCAAGAAAAAATGTAGCAGACCTTATTGGTGCAGATCCTAAAGAAATAGTATTTACTAGTGGTGCCACTGAAGCAGATAATCTTGCTGTTAAAGGTATAGCACACTTTTATGAAACTAATGGCAAACACATTATAACAAGTAAGATTGAACATAAAGCAGTACTAGATCCTTGCAGAGAATTAGAACGTGAAGGATTTGAAGTTACATACTTAGATCCTAATGAAGACGGCATAATCACAGCAGACATGGTTATAGGTGCTGTTAGAGATGATACTACACTTGTTAGCATTATGTATATTAATAATGAGATGGGTACTG
>TARA_R110000803_G_scaffold7175_9_pt1 | contig 18754 bp, 26 predicted proteins | sample TARA_R110000803 | Tara Oceans TARA_R110000803 (sample SAMEA4397772) | marine metagenome | biome: Polar Biome; feature: [SRF] surface water layer (ENVO:00010504); material: water (ENVO:00002006), including particulate matter (ENVO:01000060) such as... | depth 5 m | reverse complement strand
AACTCATCTTTAATTGTTGGAGCTATATCTGATGTTTTGGTATACATATCTAGATCTAGTCCCTCAAATAATACTTTAACCGGGACTTCTAATTTTAATACTCCAATTTTTTGCTTAGTCTTCTCATCATGCTTATCATAAGTCACTTCAGTAAATGATTTTTTAGAATGCTCTGATGTAACTATTAACAGGTCCATGTTATTCGCGCCTTGAATAAATTCGTGGCTCACAGCTGTTGTTTCAATACCAGCTGTCACCCCAATATTATATTTGCCAACTTTCTTGAACTCATTCGGAACAGATACTTGTATAAAAATATCAGGCTGACGGTTGATGTTTTGTCGAGCAATTCTCTTATCAATTTCTTGATGGTCTTTGTTGGCCGGCTCCAATGCATTCATTGGCGTCGATCCCCATGGCAATGATACTATCTGAATATCATATTTATCTGCTTTAATTAAAGCGGTCACTAAATCTCTCGTATGATTTCCATACCCTGATCTTGTTGCTACCGGTCCTTGTACTACTATAAATGGTTTTATCATACTATAACTCCGGGGGTTTCTATTTGTTTTGGTTGTTCTACTTTATATAAAGTAAATTTCTTCCTAGGCTTCCAGTTTGTAAAGCAATCTTCAATACATTCTGACATTCGACTGCTCATCCCTTTCGCCGACATATTCGATTCATCTCCACAGACCCAATCATGCCCCTCCAGCCCACTATCAGACCTTTCATCGGGGCTCATTGCATACCAATAATAGATCGCATCTGCCACATCTCTAAAATCTACCCGATCATCGAATATGTATGGCGTCATAGGCGATCCTTGTATCGACCTATTAGATGGGAATACTGGCTTACACCATTTGCCATGGGCTTTATATGTGCCATCATGGTTGCTTGGAAACTCTGAAGTAAATTCTATCCATTTGCCGTCTGCATCTTCAAACCTACATCCATCTTGTAGTCCACCGGTGGTATTATTAATAATTGGCGTGCCGGCATGCAAAGACTCACACCATGAAATACCAAATCCTTCATTGGATGCTATATTAGCCGTTACATCTGACATATTATAATAGAAATTCAATACTTTTTGGGATACGGCTTGATCAGAAAATAATACTTTATATTTTGGACAGAGTGCATTTTTTACTGACATCAAATTAGTCCCATTATCATCACTGATCTGCGTATGCATTAATAATGCACATCTACTTGCTTGTTCCGGTGTAAGTTTTTCACAAAATGTATTGAATGCTAAAATCAGATCCGCGGGGCTCTTCCTTCTAATATTCCGATTGTTCCAGAATACAATAAAATCAACATCATGGGTCCGTTTAAAGTTAGACTGCCACTCATTAAATTCATTAAATTGGGGACTGAGTGCTGATATAGGGAAGAAGTGTTTTTCATTTACTCCATGAGGTACCCATTGAACTGCCCATTCTGGTTTTGGAAATTTCTGTAATACATTCTTGACAATATTATTTGTCTGTCTAGATATGTTCATTAATGAATCACATGATTCATAAAATGGTTCGTTCCAATGGGGATATGGAAGATCATCCCAAATATTATAATACATTAATGGGACATGCTGCCTCAACTCATGTTCTATTTGATATAACCATTGCCAAAATCTTGGGTCTGTAAAATGTATGATCAGATCTGGCTTTTCAATGTTCATAATTTCTTGCAATACCTGTGCATTGCCGTATCCATTAAACGGATATATTTTAACAGATGCATCTTCTACACCAGTTTCCTTTATAACCTCTTGACTAATATCAATAGCCTTTCCATGGTCCGGATGTTTAATGGCCGCTCCTAACTGAACCCAATCATACTTATCCACTGTTCCTAGGACAAATTCTTTTGACATTGTGCCAATACCCGAATGCATTCGTAGGTCGTCTGATAATAGTAGAATTTTCTTCTTTTTCTGCTTGTTAGGATCGATTTTCCTTAACTTTGGTAACTTAATTTGATTCATAAAAACCCCTTATAACTTTAATATAAATATGCTTTTGCATGATTAAACACCCTGTAATGCCTTCTTTTTTTGATTAATTATCCCATAAATATTTATGGAAATGATTATCAAACTTAATACCAAATGACTAAAATTGTCTATGAAAAAATCATATGTAATCCATCCAATATCTCCTACTATCCACGTGACCATTGCCCATGTAAAATTGCTTCTAGCATTTAGTATAAATCCTATCAATACTAATACTGTACTTGCCCACCCTAAAACTTCTATCATGTTACTATTGTTACTGGTTTATTTAATTTCTTTGCTTGTTTTACTGCACTCATTGACCCATCTGCAGACACTCCATTTGCTATAAATGCCATCATGACATCACAATCTCTAGCTATTAACATATTCCTATGATGGAATTGGGATACATGGTATGGCTTTTCATAATATGGTTTGGACATAGCTGAGTGTAAATTTTTAATTGTATGTGCCGGGTTGAATTCTCTATACCTAATTCCAAACTCTAGAGCATACTTCCTTGCATATAAGTCCGCGCCATTCTTAGCGCCGCCTGATATAATGATAAGTTCATCTCCAAATTTCTGCTTTAATTGGAATAGCGTATCTTTAATCTTACGTATGTTCTCATATCCCCTACTACCTATTATTGCTACTTTCATACTTTAATTCTATCCATTCTAGGACACAGGTCTGGCTTGTCTCTAAATTCACACCATTTGCAATGCTTATTATTCTTACCTGCAATTGCCGGATACTTCCTATCTAAATTAAATGTACCATCTTTATGAAATGCGGAATCAACAAAGCCTTTAATCTCCGTTGCTAATTTATTTCTGGTTGGCTTACCACTTGCAGGCATAAAATCTGTTATACGTTTTTGTGGAAACATTGCTCCTTCAATTAACTTACGTTTAACAATCATATACTTAACATCGATATTTTCTACATCATATCCATATTGTTCTGCAAAGTATTTTTTATATAATACCAATTGAGATGTCTTTGTCTTATCAGCCTTTTGATATTTATTCCAGCCCATTGTACTAGTTTTAATATCAATGATTGTTATTTTATTATTGCGTTTATCTCTAATAACAATATCTAAGTAACCTAACATCATTACTTTATCATTCGTTTCATTAACTGGATGATAAATTGGAACCTCTATGCCAATTAATTCTTCATTTCTACTAGAAAAGTATTGACCACGCTTTTTCTTGAACCAATCAAGTATTGCAACGCCGTCCTCATAAAACTCTCCTAGTTCAAATTTGTTGGAAAAATGGTTCCCCATCTTATCAACAGCTTCTTTATACAATGTAAACATCTGATCTTTAAGATACTTATTAATGTCAATTTCATCTGCCTTTTTAACAGATTCATTAAACATCACTGTTAAATAATTTTGCAATGTTTCATGGAAGGCTGTACCAAATATGGTATGAATTGATTGGCTAAATGTCCTCAATCCCTTTGCATATGCCAACTCCCAATGCTTTGGGCAGCTAGAATACATAGAAAATTGAGAATAGGAGATCTTTCGTTCGTCCGGCAACGGCTCTCTAATACTATACTTTAAAAATTTATTCATATATAAATATAAGGAATATTATCCGTACGTCCTAATTATTTGCCCCAAACTTTCCTAGAAACTAATTGAGCAATTATGCCATATACTGATAGGTCTTGGAATGTGTCTATTTCAGATTCTCCCACTTCATCGTTATGACCTAATATAATTAACTGCTTTAGTCGTTGAACTTTGTCATTCACTCTAAACCATAGGCCGGTCAATGACAATTTCACATCTTCTGAAGTTGTTAAATTAGTACCGACTGATATATTGCTTGGGCCATAATTCTTTTGTTTCTTACAGAACAGGATATACTGGTCTGCCATAATCTCTTTAAACATTTTACATGTTTCTGGGTAGTTAGCCTCACAGTAATCTACAGCTTCATTACCAGTTGATGTCTTTTCTATAAAATCTACTCTTGGCCTGTCTTTAATTGTTCTCATATAACTATTTCTTTAATAATGATTTTGCTTCTTTTTCTGTCTTGCCATACTTCTTTAACATAGAAATGATCTCGCCCTTATCTAAGAGTCCGATATATTCTTCTGCTTCAGATTTGGCTACTTCATAATGACCTGCTATAAATTTAACAAGGTCTTTATTATACTTGCCAGCCTTCTTCCCTTTTATATACTTGTTAAAGGTTTTCTGTTTTGGCAAGAAATCAAAATATAATTGATATACATGTTTCTTACTCAACGGACCTATTGTATATTGTTGAAACATATCTACTATCTCTATATAATCAGGGTTCATTGATAACCATCTATTTATCAAATATGGAGAGAAAGACTTTTGGGACGCCTCATCTAACGTTTCCCAAGGAGTCTTCTTCCATGTTATATTACCTAAATGATCAAATATTGTAGCTGTCTTCTTCATATTACATCATTGGCATTTGTGGCGGCGCAGGTTCTTCTTTTGGAATATCTGTAATTACACATTCTGTAGTTAACATTGTACCGGCTACTGATGCTGCTTTTTCAAGAGCGATCCTCGTTACCTTAACTGGGTCGACAATTCCTGCATCGACCATATCTTCTAAGATTGTCTCTGTCCGGACATCATATCCAGATCTTGTACCATCTCCAATAGTTACTATCTTATTCCATACCACCTCAGCATTGAGTCCAGCATTTTCCAGAATCGCGTTGAATGGAGCTTTACAAGCTTTAACCACAATATCTCTTCCCAATATTTGATCTTCATTTTCATATATATCATCTTCAAAATGTTGATATCCTCTTAATATAGTACCTCCTCCAGCTATAATTCCTTCTTCTACAGCTGCTTTAGTTGCATTAAGTGCATCATCTAATCTATCTTTCTTTTCTTTCATCTCAATTTCAGATGCGGCTCCTATTCTAATTACTGCAACCCCTCCTGATAATTTGGCTAGTCTTTCTTGTAACTTTTCTTTTTCATACTCTGAATCTGTAGATTCCATCTGGGATGCGATATTATCAATACGTTCTTGTACTAACTCCGATTCACCAAATCCATTAACAATTGTAGTATGGTCCTTTGTAATTGTAACCTTTTCTGCAGTACCTAGATGTTCTAATGTCGCATCTTCTAATGACAATCCTACCTTATCATTAATAACAGTTGCTCCAATTAATACAGCCAAATCTTCTAGGTGCTCAATTCGTTTAGCGCCGAACCCAGGTGCCTTTACTGTTGCAACTTTCAATGTACCTCTAACTTTATTAACTACCAAAGTAGATAATGCCTCTCCCTCAACATCTTCAGCAATAATTAACATAGGCCTATCCATTTGCATAGACTGTTCTAATAAAGGTAATATATCTTTCATATTAGAAATTTTCTTATCATATAATAAGATAAATGGGCTATCTAATTCTACCGTCATTTTCTCAGCATTAGTTACAAAATATGGAGATGCAAATCCTCTGTCAAATCGCATACCTTCTACCACATCTAACTCGGTCTCTGATGTCTTGCCTTCTTCAACGGTAATTACTCCATTTTGTCCTACTTTGTCCATTGCCTCTGCAATCATTGCGCCTATAGAAGAATCATTATTAGATGATATAGTCCCTACTTGAGCAATTTCATCATTTCCACTAACCGGTCTAGACTCATCCTTAAGATATTGTACAACGGCCGTAACTGTTTTGTCAATTCCTCGTTTCAATTCAATTGGATTGGCTCCGTTTGCAATTTTCTTAAATCCTTCTTTAAGAATCGCATGTGCTAGCACAGTTGCTGTAGATGTTCCATCGCCGGCCTCGTCATTTGTTTTCGACGCTGCTTCTTTAACCATCTGTGCTCCGGCGTTTTGAATTGGGTCTTCTAATTCAATTACTTTAGCAACGGTTACACCATCCTTTGTAACAGACGGTCCTCCGAATGATTTTTCTATTACTACTGTTCTGCCTTTCGGTCCTAATGTTGATTTAACAGCATTTGTTAATTGCTCAACACCGTTTAATAACTCTACGCGGGCTTCGTGCCCAAATATTAATTTTTTTGCCATAACTTATTTACTTTCAATTGGTCTAAATTCTTCATTTAAAAATCCACAGTCATCACATCTAAATGTTGGGACTGGGACAATTTGTTCTTTGCCACTCGGCGATATTAATGCTGATACTCTCTTAAATGCATTCACTTGTCTGAAATATTTACATTCGCAGCTCTCACATGTGATGTCCTTAAGGTCGCCAGGCTTGATATTAATTGGTGGTGGCTTCTGCCCAGGCATGCCCACTACCTTTCCTTTATTACTCATTTTTTTCATCAATCTTCCTTTATTTTAATTCGTTTAACATTTTTACAATGGTCGACATAATATGCAACTCTTTATCTACTGCAAATGAATCTTGATATTGCGATTCAGCTAAAATTAATATTATGCCGGCGATGTGTCCTTGCGCATAATTATCTATCTCCTCAAACAGATATTTATGTAAGGCTGAGAAATCTTTTACTTTGCTATCATTGATCAACTGCCTAATTTCTTTGAATGCAGTTTTCTTATCTGCCTTTAATAAGATGTCAGTCAGCTTAGTCATATAATTTGCTTGTATAACACTAGTCGCATCTACTTTTAATACTCCATCAATTACCTGCCGTTGACAGCCGTTTAATATCCTTCTTATATCAGGGTAGCCGGCGTTTATAATTGTAACAAGGTCCTTATTATCATATGACACTTGTAGATCATCTAGTATTGTTACTATCCTCTTAGCAACCTCCTTTTTATTAGGAGGAGTTATTCCAAATACTTGACATCTAGATTGTATAGGGTCGATAATCTTTTCAACATAATTACATGTCAATATAAATCTAGTTGTTCTAGAGAATGTTTCCATTAGATTTCTTAATGCGGCTTGACCATTCGGGGTCATATAATCTGCCTCATCTAATATAACAATCTTCCATTTCTTAAATCCAACAGTACTAGCATAACTCTTAATCTTGGTCCGTACGGTATCGATATTATTCTCATCTGATGCATTTATGTACATTATATCTGCATCTACATTATTGGCAATAATTTTTGCTAATGTAGTTTTACCTGTACCTGCTCCGCCGTAGAACAATAAATGAGGGACGTCGCCGGATTCGATATATAATTTAACTTTATCTATGATATGTTCATTTCCGACATATCCATCTAATGTTGCTGGGCGGAACTTTTCTACCCATAAAGTGTGTTCTTGATTTCCAAACATATTAATTTCCTGTTGATCCATATCCACCTTCGCCTCTCTCAGAAGATGCTAATTCATCTGCTTCCATCATTTCGATTTGCGGGTATGGCATTATTACTAATTGACCGACTCTATCTCCATCTTGAAATCTTTTAAGTTTTGCAAAGAATGAATGTTTATCAAACTTATACCTAAAAGATATTTCTCCTCGATAACCAGAATCAACAACACCAACACAATTGGCTAATCTTAAATCTGTTTTAGATGTAGATGATCTAGGAAATAAAAGACCTACATGACCCTCCGGCACTTCTAATGCTATCCCCGTAAAATATTCGATATAATTATCTTCTGCATCTATTCTATGTCCAATGGCGGTCATATCTAATCCTGCATCACCTGGCTTTGCATACCTCGGAGTGACCGCTTTATCAACTAATTTTTTAAATCTAACTTTCATATTTTATTTTATTATATCCTTTCCTAATATTAAAGGAGATGCATCTTTATGTTTAAGTACACGATAACATTTACCAGACTCGAAAATCATTAGTGGCTTGTCTTTATACGTTCTATAATGTTTATAAACGTATTCTGTAACTAGTTGTATAATATTTTCGTTCATATTACGATGATTGTAGTTGTACCAAATAGTATGTTGATGTAAATGTCTTGCCTGTAAATGATACTCTTGAAAGACCTGCTTCAGAAATTTCTATTTTACCGGTAGCGGCATCTTTATTTGCTTGAAGTATTTCTTTAAACAATGTAGATGAGAAGCAAATAACGCCCATGTCCGTGCTGTCTGGCGCATCCATGTCAAATTTAATTCTATTAGTATTGATCGATGAATAATTCATAATCATTTCTACCTTTCCATTAGAACATTTAATTCCAAAGTTTTCTGATTCTGGCAATGCATTCTTTGCTTTGATAAATTTATTCCTAAATGCATCTGTGATATCAATCGATGTATTCCAATCCGGCGTATTCTTAAGGTCCGGCACCTGTCTAATTACAGATAGATCTGCCAACATAAATGTCATATCAACATCCTTGTCATTGGCATTAAAACTAACTGCAGTCTTATCTACTGTATTTATATTAACGGTCAGGTCTTCGCCTACAGCTGTTAACATTTTTACCAATTGAGGTGTGGCATACACACCTAATTCATTATTACCTAGATCTAGGTTAGATGCATTAATATGGCCTATCACGTTCTGATCATCTGTGATGAATTCAGTTTGTAATGTGCCATCAGCTGCTATCCATTTCACTGATGTGGTCGCGCCGGCGAGATGATACCGGCCGACGAAATTTAATAAGTCGCTTTTTTTCATTTTTCTACTTTTTCTTCAAAGAATTGATTAAATATATCCTTGTTAATTGTTGTAATACTCTGTCCTCCAAACCTTTGATAATATTGTTTATATTTTTCATAGGTAGTGATCGCCGCATCCGGATCTTCAAACATTTCATATATACTTTTTAATACTGCAGCTAAATTATTTGGAACAACATATTGAGCAACTTCTCTATGAGCGGCTACTATCTTGTTCACTTCTTTTATTGTATGATCAAATACATGCACATTATGTAATACCATTCTAGGCACTGCCGATGAATTATAATCATTTAGCATATCCCATGTAAAATCTTTACAAGCTGGACAATCTAAACTACATGGCACTAACTGATCAGGCGCATCTAATAGATCTAGTTTTGCTATATTACCGTCTTCATCTTTTGCTCCTTTTGGCATATATACATCTGTAAACGATAATTTCTTAAAGTTATGTGAATGTAAATAAGTACCATATACCGGATATTGACCGGGCGAACTTGAATCAGTTGTTACTACAATCCTATTTCCATAATGTTTATTCAAACATTTTTGTATTGTTGATAAAATAAAGAAATCTGATATTTTTGAAATGCCTAGCAAATGCAGGTATTCTAAATTTACCTTTTCAAATTCTCTATTCTTTAACATTAATGCTAATGCCCACATGAAGTCTACTAACTTCTGCGGACCTCCAATTGCCCAACCTTGGAATTCAAAATGCTTAAATTTCTGATACCACCAATCATACTCTTGCGGATTAGATCCTTGCAACATATTTAAGTATTTTGTTTTTCCTGTCTGGTTCTTTTCAAACCAAGCAAAATTATCAAAACTAATATCTGCACATTCATAAAATCTATTTTCATAAACTGTTTTAGGTGGTATATCTAAATTAGCAGCAACATCTGAATTGGCTTCTAACCAATGGAATATCTTTTCACGTAAGTCATCACTATATTTTAATGCACCGGTTGCTATCTGATATCCACCCGAGTCTCCAAATACTAATGAATCTTTACCTAATCCAAATTGATCACGTATATCCATTTTCTTATAATAATGCCCTGCTGTTATTAGAAAATTCTTATGTCTAAATTCTTCTGGATAACTATCATCATAGAACCTACATGTAGTTCCATTTGTTAATTTTGTATCCTTAATCAACGACGACGCAAAGCCTCCGGCTGATAGAGACGGGAAGTAAATGAACTCTTTTTGTTTTTCTTTATTTTCCATTAAATAATACCTTTTTTAATCCACTGCATGAGAAATAATTTTTATGCAATGTATCTGCTAATTGTTTTAATTTTCCTGTTTCTACTATTGTATCATAACGAGTCATCCATATACGAATCTCTTGCACTAATCGATCTTTATATTTAAGATATGATTCCCATGACTCTGTCCACTCACTTGGATATTTGAACTCCTCTGAGTACATTTCTGTATAACTTAACCTATCTGGTACCATTGGTATTGCGCCGGCTAATGCTCCTTCGTAACATGAAATTCCTAATGTCTCTTGAACATTTGCAGAAAATACCATTTTAGACCTTTCTAATAGATCATGATATTGTTCCTTTGTAAAATTATGTCTTTGACACATAATAAATTTATACTCTGGAAGTGCTTTTGCTAGGTCTTCAAATATCTCAGGCTGTTTCTCTGGAGCTATCCTATGAGGAAATAATATAATATCTTCTTTCTTCTTTGGCTTGAACATCTTATGAAGATATTCCATTGGCCATCCTGTTCGGAAACATTCAATATCACCATAACCAAAATTCTCTCTAAACATCTTTAAATGGTCATCTGACGCAAACCAGTTGTAATCTATTGCTTGAGCCAATGATTTTTCAAATGTCTTAACCCAGGTATCTTTTATAAGCCTACCTAAGAAATCATTTGGGTCATAATTGCCTGCATGCCAAAGGCCATGAATCTTAATTGGTATTTCTAACAATTGACTCATATATTTTAATTGAATGATACTTGGATTCCATGCATCAGTATAAACAAAATGATCGCCTGGCTTAACTTTGTTCTCACAAAACAATCTACTAAGCTTGACCGTTTGAGCACTCTTGTAAATATTAGTACCTCCAAAGTTTAAAAATGCGCCTGGGGTCGTTGCTGCTGGAATATCTGTAGGCCCTTCTATGACCTCTATATTATACTCATTGGGGTAGCTATTTGCGCGCAGCATTTCCGGGAAATGTTGTTTCCATTGGCCAGTATATCTACTTTCTACTGCTTCTAGATCTATAATCCAAATGTTATTCATATGTATCGTATTTATAATCGTCAGGTGTAACTTTTTGCATATTTTGTATACTCGTGCAATATAATTTATAATCGCCGTATACTATTTTAACACTATCATTTTGTTTCATTAATGAAACTTCTAGATTACTAATCATATACATGATATGTGTCCTAATCCTAATCATAGGAGGAATGCTTTGCAATAGTCCAGGTTCACATTCTAAACTTATTGTTATTCCTGTCCTATCAATAAACTTATTCATCCAATCCCAGTCTAGATTGCCTACGCCATCTATCAATTGTCTAACTGCTGGAGAACAAAAGTAGATATGGGGCGCCTTTTCCATATCAAGTCCTTTCACATCTAAATCTGCAATAAACAGCGTTTCTACATCTGTTAATCTGCCTTCACACTCTTTTCCGTACCAATGTTTTCTAAATCCTATCATTTTTTTCTTATTATCTTTAATATAAGTAATTTTTTGCAAACAACCTAATAATTTCATCTAAATGTTAATTATTTTTTTAAAATATCCGTATTTGGATTGATTGTTTTATCTAATTTATGCACCACTTCCCAGACATTGTCAAACCGTCTATCAGTACTACTTTCTAATTGAACTTGATACTCATCAATTCTGTTATGAATCTCTTGATCACCAGTGCATCTATCTCTAGACTCATATTCAATCTGTTTATTCGCATCATTGTGTATATCGTTCATCTCTGTTCTTACAAGTTCCAGATCTACGACCCTTCTACTCAACCTTATTACAGCCGCAACCGCGTACGCTAACGCACCGACCCCAACTGTACTTAAAACTGTCATTATTGTTTCCATATTTTTCCTTTATTTTTAATTGATGGAACTATTTTAGTTGAATGCAAAAAACTTACCTAAATTATTATTTTCGGGGATCGACCCCCATTTCATTGCACTATAAAAATCATTCAATTTATTTGAAAATGCTGATTTGAATATTTTATTATAGTCTATATTGTCTTGGACGAACTTTTCTATTGCGGCCGGATCATCAAATCCTTTTAATGCCATTGTCTCTAAATTCATTGAATTGGGTTTAAGATATGTCCATTTAATCTTTTCGCCATTTATAACGCCACGTACTGTTTTTATTTTATGATGACGTAACATATCATTATAATTTAATGCTGACTTAACATGGACTGGCGTGCCTTTCATTCTCACTGCAAATGGCGCATCTCCTTTCCTAGTATATTTTTTTACATTTTTGCACCCTATAGGAAACATTACATCCATTAGTCCCAATGTCTTCATATGTTCTTTAAAGGCCAAAATCTTAGCATCCAATGTTACCTTATCAATATCATTCAACATATCTTCTAACACCTCTGCCATAAATTTTCTGAAGGACGGTGGGAATGATGATCTCACAACATCTAAGCCTTTCACATCTAATTTTGATACGGTATGGCCCTCGACATTAATTATCCATTGGGCATATCTTTTCTTTGCAATCCATAGACCAGCCTTAGCAACATTTTCTTGCTTTATATCAAATCTATGAACATCTACATTATGAAATCGCTTGCCGTATATATCATATGATCTATTCATAAAGTCTTGCACTTGATCTGCAATTTCAATCGTTTTATCGGCCATCCATTTTTCATCTGTTATGTCATATTCTGGATAACGTTTTTCTATTAATGGCAATGACGAAAAGAATACAGAATCCGTATCTATATAAATATTATAGTCCTTTTTCTTGCCCAACTCCCTAGCATAGAAATTATTTCCTACATCTGCTGTAAATTTAATTAATTGCTGTCCGGTACTTGTAATTGCAACTGCATTATCTGGGTCAAAGAATCTGAAACTTGGATTACCTAATACTCCGTAGAATGAATTTAAGAGAATTTTAGTTACTAACTGCATCCTATCAAAATATTCTGCCTTCACCATGTCTCCCTCTTTTTCATACTTCTTTCTTAAGTTTTTATATTCAACTCTTTCATCAAACCACTTATCCAAAATACTTGGCAAAAATCCTTTAATCTGCGTATCATATACAACTCCGTTTGCTGCAATCGAATACTTATTCTTTTCTAGATAATCTCTTAAGTCTTGACTAGTCTCCCACCCATTCCATTGATCGGAATAATGTTGCCCGGTATTCTTTACATATCCTTTAGGGTCAAAGTTATCTAATTTAGTCACTTTAGTTTCTGGAGATATGTTAAGTGTCATAATAATACTAGGATACAGTGATGTTAAGTCAAGGTCATATACCCATTTATAACGACCCGCATTCGGAGCCTTAACATATGCTCCTAACAGTTCAACACTCTCTCCCCTAGGAGGTCTACTTGGCGAAACAATATTCTGTCGTTTCATATATGTTAGTGCTGCGCCATCTAAGTATCGAGTCGGAAATAAGAAGTCTTCATATGGAACATGGCCTTTATGACATATACTTCGAGCCAGATCCATCAATTTCATCTTTTGATCAATTTCCCATACTAGATCAACATCATTCATATTATAGTCAATGTAGCCTTGGATATCATTTTTCATTAAATCATCTAAGGTTCCTTCATACTTCATCTTACCTTTACCTAATTCTTTTTGAGATATAGCTTCTAATGAATAACTAGATTCTTGATTATAGGTAAAGTTTTTATACAATGCCATATAATCTAAACATGACACTCCGGAGATTCTATACCTGTTTCTATGTTTTAACCAAATAACATCATTAATTGGAGACAATGTCCTTGCTTGCTTCTCACCCAATATCTTCACCATTCTATTATAAATGTAAGGGATATCAAAGAAATCAATGTTCCACCCAGTAATTAAAGTAGGCTGTATTTCATAATACTTGAACAAGAACTTACTCAATAATGTATGTTCATCTATACATGAGGTTACTTCATATCCGGGCTTTTTCATATTATCGACAACTTGGTCCTTGTCTAGAATCCACACACACCTCTGATCACCCGCTTCATCATATATCGCAATTGAAGTGACTTCATTCTGAGCTTCTTCTGGGGTCGGATATCCGGAAGCAATATCTACCTCAATATCAATAAATAATGGCCTGTGACCGGTAGATGCTTCATCTGAGTCTGTATACATATCAATCAATGTACGCATTTCCGGGTTTATATCATTTTCATATAACCCTCTTTCTTCTTGATCTGGATTCTCTATTCTCTGAACCGTCTGACCATCTAACGCAACTAAACTGCCATATTGCGACTTTCTATAAGCATATGGCTTATAATTAACTGTAATATGACCTTTCTTGTCATCCCAGATGTGTACCTTGTTAGTACGTTTATGATATGCTATTGCTTGATACATTAATTAGTTTAGTTTGTAAATATTTCTATAATTTCTCTTTAATGAATTGTCATCTAATCCATAACCTACTACCCACTCATCATCTATTTCAAAACAAAAATGATCTACCGGAGGACTATCTTTTTTACGTTTAAGCAATGTAACAACTTTTACGTCTGCCGGTTTCATATCATTTACTATTAACAGGATTTCAAACATCGTCTTGCCGGTATCTACTATATCATCGATAATATAAACACGCTTTCCTTTACAATGAATCTCCAAATCTTTTGTAATTGTAACTCCACCCGAATTATCTTTTCCTACATATGATTTAGCTCTAATGAAATCCATTTGTACATCGATTCCCATATCCTTCATTAGATCTGCAAAAAATGCATAGCCGCCGTTAAGTACACATATCATAACTGGTGGTAAGGTGCTCCCAGATGCTTTGTGCTCTTCTGATATTGCATGGGCTAATGCCCTAACACGTCTTTCTATTTTATATTCTGGTATTAAAATCTCCATTAGTAACCTCTTACAAATTCATAATATTCATTTCTTGTAGCTGCGTCAGCTTTAAATGCGCCAGTCAATTTACTAGTCTTCATACTTGCACCACCATGTTTAACGCCTCTACATTGCACACAATTATGAGTTGCATCAATCATCACTGCTACACCTGCATTATCTTCAATAATAGTATCCATTGCATTATGAATGGCGACAGTTAACTGTTCTTGAATAGCACCTCTACGAGCAAAATGTTCTACTAATCTATTTAATTTTGACAGCCCTATCACATGACTATCCTTACCTGGAATATATGCTACGTGCACCTTTCCCATAATAGTCTGATGATGATGTGAACACATGGACGTCAATGGAATGCCGCCTTCAAATACCATGCCATCGTACCCATCACTAGGGAAGGTTGTTATAGTCGGTGGGGCTTCATACCGGCCGGCCCACAAATCATTTACATATGCCTTTGCAACTCTATAAGGAGTCTTATCTGAGTTAGGGTCGTTCTTCCAATCAACTTTCAGTGCATCTAAAAACTTCCCAAATGCTTGTTCGGCTGCAAAAATCATATCTAGCTTTTCTTGTTCTGTCAAAGGCCGGCCTTTTGCAACACCATTCGCAAATCCTTCCTTTACTAGTTCTAAATTTAATCCGTCCATATTACTTAGATATTGAAGTCATTGCTATATCCGACTCTCGGACTAACACATATGTCTCGTTTTCTAATTTAACCTCATTTCCATTCTTGCCCGATAATTTACTCACAGATGTCAACACAACATCGCCTGGCTTAATTGTCATTGGAATTCTATCACCCGTCTGAGTAAATAATCCTGGTCCGGTATCTACTACATCTGCATAGCCATACGTCTCGCTCGTTGATGATAAGATAATTCCGGTTTTAGTTTTTGTAGATACCTCTCGCGCCTTAAGCAAGAGCTGATCTCCCATTGGTTTCATTTTCATATTCATTTCTTTGTATTAAACTGCTCTTTGTGTATCAAATGCAATAATGTGATCTCTACCCGTCATATTATAACCATGTTCGGCACATAAGTCAAATACTAGAGGATACATTTTAATTAATTGTTGTCTTTCGTCGCCCGCGGGCATAACATATGTCTTATTTTTAGGGATATCCATTTTTACCCTAAACGCCTCAAATTCATCTAAACACTCTTGTGTTCCATCCCATACTGGCTTGTAGTGATAATCTTTATGATAATCTAACATCTTTCGAATTGTGTCGTACTTGAGTCGATGCTTATTATGCTGCTTTACAAACCTCTCATCAACAACCTTTCCGCCTGGCGTAGTAATGCCTACTTGAGGGACGGAGTTAGAAAACTTAGGACTAAGAGAAATAAGATCAATACGATAATCGGTCTCTACAAAATGCGAACCTTCTGTCTCAATAGTAATAATAATACCGCGCTCATTTGCGAAATGCGTAAGTTCATTTATTAACTTTGGTTGCATTGTCGGAGAACCACCTGTTAACATCATTTCTTTGATATGCGGGTTCTTATCATAAATGGCAATAATATCATTAAAGCAAAATGTCCCCTTTTCTGGATGTATGGAGCTATACCAGCTATCACACCACCCGCCATCACCAAACCAGCAACGATGAGTACAGCCTGTTACTCTAATTGCTATTGTAGGCCTTCCGAATCTACTTCCTTCGCTTTGTACACACCTATATAATTCATTTATAGGTAATACTTTGTTGTAATCTTCTATTCTTTTATTCGGCATATATTGATGAATTTTTGTCGGCCTCCCAACATTCTACTTTAACTACTTTTACTCTACCACCACCCGTCTTAGACATAACATCATTAAATTTGTCATACACTAATTTGGCACATGACTCTGCGCCCATCTTATCCATGACATTTAATTTACAGAGGCCTTCCATTGCAGCTGATTGGAAGAAGTCTAAGTATGGGTCGTCCTTTTCAATTAGTAACGTATGGTCCCACATGCTATTCATCCAATCCTTTAATCCATTACCTGGAGTTGGCTTTGCATCTTGTGACTTAAATCCTCCGTAGTCCATTATCCAATTCATTTCATCTAATTGCTTTTCTTCTAATGACTCTTTAGATTCAAACCATACTTTAAATTTTAAAGCATAGCCATGCAGCAATTCACAATGAGAATGACTTGCTTTCCATTGTCTTAATGCTACTGAATAATTGTCGAATACTTTTGTTGACTGATACGTCATAATTGTAACTTTTATTTAATATATAATAAAATTATCATAAATCCTAATAATTTATACGGAATATGTCCATGCAAACCAAAATTTCTTTCCTTCTAGAAGGTGTGATGCTGTGGACGCATATTTACCATTAAATTCTGTCATGTAATTTAACATCACGAATTTATCATCGAATAATGTAAAATTATCTGCATTCGGATACTTTGATCGGAATGATAATCCTGAATTCTTTACTGACTTTTGACCAATAGTCTCAAATACCATCGTTCTCAAATACTCTTTATCAACTGACGGCAATTTTTTCATATCAAATGCCAGATCTACTAACTTAAACTTAAAGTCTCTCATATACTATCTTTTAATTTATTATAAATATAAGTAATTTATTCCAAACGCACAAATATTTGTACCTCTTTTTTTTAAAAATCTCCCGGTGCTACTTGCATACAGGTTAAACCAATTTCTCTCCACATATCAACAACTTTTTGACGATCATCAAATACACAAACAACTTCATGTTCATCTCTATTTTCATCGCCGGCAAATAAATCATTAAACCAACCTAACTTTAATTCTTCATCAGGCATAAATTTCCATGGGTGGCTGGTAGGTCGCATTTTTAATATATTATATTCAACGCCATGCTTCTTTAACCATTCGGCTGTTACTTGTTTTGATGATTTACTTCTACCTGAAAGTATTGCAATATTATAGCCTGATGCCTTCAATGCCTGGGCCATCTTTATTACCGGCTCATTGGGCTCATCATGTTCTATTAATTTATCTGCAAAGAAAATTTCCCAATCCATTTTGCCGTCTGGCTTCTTTGCTATCTTTCTTCTAGTTTCAATATTGGCTAAGGTGCCGTCTAGGTCGAATATAACCCATTTTTTATCTACACTCATACTATGCTATTATCATATTAATCGGAACATTAAAACTACCACCTTGGCCGTTAATTAAACACTTAGTTCTTTTAATTTTCGTAATGGTAAACTTCATACCTCTAAATCTATCATGGTCTAAAGTTATTTCCTGGCCTAATGATAACGTGGATTGCTTTCGTAACGATCCAATTTTATCATTCGATTTTATGGTGGCAATTACCATACTATTTAACGTCCTTAACTCGGTTTGGCTTAACTGGCCCAACATCTTTTCAATCTTACTTAACATATCTAATGGTTTTTAACTAATTACTTATACTATAAGATAAGGTATAATTTTCATTAAACCTAATTTTTTCGAAGCTTTTTTTCAGCTTTTTTTATTATTCCACTTCTCTAGTTAATATCAACCCTTTTTTAGATAACATCTCTTGCATCTGTTTGAATGTGCCGTATATTTTATAACGCTTTCCAACATCCTTTTTATATGTGAATATTTCTTTACTTTCGTTGTTCACGACATAATACGGACCTACATATGATTTTTTCATCATTTGTTCCTTAAGGTGTAATTCCTGGACCCAATCATGTAATTTCACAATTTCCTCCGGCACAGGCTAGCTCACCCTTTAAATCAGTTTCATCATCAGTTTCGACTATATCTGTTAAATCTACATTATTTAATGATATCATTAACTTTTCATATGTTGCTACATCGATATCTTCAAATGGCGCTTGTGTATATGTCCCTCCATTATATGGTAATACAGCTAACCCATTATAAGATTCTTTGTTTTCCCACATCCATTCTCCGGCTGCGTCCCATTCATGATCCCTTAAACTAATAGTTGCAGACACGTTATGAGAATTGTTACCAGATCTATGACCTGGCCTG
>TARA_R110000803_G_scaffold36932_6_pt1 | contig 18797 bp, 21 predicted proteins | sample TARA_R110000803 | Tara Oceans TARA_R110000803 (sample SAMEA4397772) | marine metagenome | biome: Polar Biome; feature: [SRF] surface water layer (ENVO:00010504); material: water (ENVO:00002006), including particulate matter (ENVO:01000060) such as... | depth 5 m | reverse complement strand
CGATTTCTGGGATAGAGATTGAAGTGTCAACTGCGTCAGTAGAAGAAGCTTCGAAGTCACCACGAGTAACATCAGTAGGTTGCTTAGAGTACTTAACTGCAGTTGTTACATCTGTATTAGTGTTAGCTTCGAAAGAAGCTTTACCGATAACAAATGTTACTACATCTGAAGCACCTAACTTAGTAAGTTCTGGGTTAGTAGTTAAATCTACAGATCCAGAGAAGATACGGAAAGAGCGAACTGCTTTTGCATCGTACTCTACTGCACTCATGTCTACAGCTACAGTTACGAAAGCAGAAGGAGATAGTCCATCTTCGTAATTAAGAGAAGCAGAAGAAGCAGATCCAGTTACGTCAGCAGCTGCAAGAGTTACTTCGTTGATAGAGTAACCGAAACGGCCAGCTCCATAAAGTCCACCAGCAACTTCTTCGTTTACATCCATCTTTGCATTAGCGTCAGATACGTTTCCGTAAAGGCTGTTTGCAAGACCACTCTTAGCACCACCGTAACGGAAGTCTAGATAAAAGATAAGTCCAGAAGGTAAGTTCATTGGCTGTACAGATACGAAATCTTGAGCAGCGATTTGAGCAAATACCTTACGTACCAACGGAAGAGCAACACCAGCCCAAGCATCTTGGCTGTTACCACTAGTCGAAGTACCTATACCGCCACCTGGAGTAGTGTTAGCTTCAGATACAATTTGCTTAGCTTGATTCTCAAGAATCATAGCCATTGCGTTTGTTTCATTCTCGTTGCTAAGACCTTCTAGAAGACCTGTAGCAGACCACTTAGACGCTAGTCTAGCAGCATCAGCCTGTAACGACTTGTAGCCGTTAGTGCTTTCTGATAAAAGATTGTTTAAATCCATTTTTGTTTTTGTTTAAAGTTTTGTTACTTAATAATACCAGCCAACTTCTGCATACGAGCTACCATTTGGTTGCTCTCAGAAAGAATTTCAGGTTTTTTAGGAGCCATTCCAGCAGCTTTGCTAGCCATTCCTTTTACCTCATTTACATTCTTCTTAGTTGTTGATATGTTTTCGTTCATTGTTTCGAAAACCAATTTAACCTCTTTTACAGTCTCAGCTTTGTCAAACGCTGCGATAGTGTTTGCTTTTTGAGATTCTGTTAAAGATTTTGCTTTGAAGATTTTGTTTAAATACAATAACTTTGCATTCAACAAATTTGTCTCGTTAAGATCTTCTTGAAGAGCTTCGATAGTTGAAAGGGCTTCGTCTAGTTCAGCGGCAGGAGCCTCTTTGCTAGCTTTGCTGTCTCTCATAGAAGCGATCAAAGCACCAAGAGCAGTTACTGCAGCACTCCCACCTGCAACTATTGCCTTAGCAGCCGTCATTGCATTTTCTGGGTCTACAAGACCTGAGTCTCTTAGTTGAATTGCTAAATCAGTAAATCCTTCTTCCATTACATCCTCTTCGGCTACGTTTCCGTGAGCAGATTCAGTGTCTGGGTCGTTTATTACCTCTTCTACAGTTTCTTCTACAGTTTCTTCCATAGTATCTTCTCCTTCTGTCAATTCAGACAAAAGTTCTTCAAGATCAACTTCTTCTTCATCAGCTTCCATGTCTGCATCTACTTCCATACCATCAACTGGTGCTTCTAGATCAACTTCCATGTCTGCTTCTTCACCGTCTTCTTCACCCATTTCTTGAGCTAAGATATCACGGATTAGGTCTTTTAAATCTTCGATAGACATATCTTCTACCTCTGATTCTACTTCTTCTGAATCTTCTACTTCGTCCTCTACTTTGTCAGAGTCATCCTCAATAGCTTCTTCTTCTGCGTCTACTTCTTCAGCTTCTTCATCTTCGTCTTCAGCTTCTGCAACTACTTCTTCCTCTTTCATTTTGTAGTCACCCTCTTCCATAGTGTCTTCGTCGTTGTGAACTTCTTCCTCAATAGCTTCTTCTTCCAAAGCTTTGAGTTTTTCAGCCAACATCTCCTTAACGCCTTCAGTCAAGTTCTCTTCTAATGCGAGTTTTGCATTTGCAATAGCAGCTTCACGAATAGATTTAGCATCAGCAATAGCTTGCTCAAATAAATTCTTATTTGCCATAATGTGTTGTGTGTGTTTCTATACCCATTCGGGGGTACAATGTGAATTCTTTTTAAAGGGGATATCGTATAGATTGAACGATATATTCGTATATAAATATATACTTTTTACCAAAAACAGAAAACCCGGCACTAAGCCGGGTCTCTTTCCTTAACTAAAAGGTTTTGCCTAAGGTAGCAGGCTTCTTTATAGGGAACAGCTACACGTTGTTGCGCAGATGATCTCTCTTATTATATTGTTTACTGTTTGGTATTTGTCTAATTGCTGCTTTAGGGCTCCTTCACTTAGGTTCATTGGATTCATAAATGCTCCATGGGTAGATGGATTAGATACGAAATCCCAACATACTAATTCAAAGTCTGATTGTACTGCTAGATGTCCTTCGTTTGTTTGTGCTACACTTCCTGTTCCTCTTGAAGATACTCCAATTGTCCAACCTGCTTGAATAATATTCTTTACGATATTACCTGATGGAGTATCGAGAAGTGCCATAGTACCCATTAAGTCATCACCCTCCCACCATAGCTCTGTAACTACGTGCGAAGCGTTTCTTAAGGAAACGATTGGGGATTCTGGGTGGTCTAATTCTCCGTAAGCATTTCCTACTTTAACAAAGTTTTCCATGTAGCCCTGGACTTCTCTCTCTAAGATTGCTCTGTCATATACACGGCCATTTTGGTTCTTAGCACCAGCTCTTTGCATTACACCAGATACCTCCATAATGCCTTTGCGTCCACCCTTAACTTCGTTAATGGCAGTCGCTTTAAAGGGTGTGTAGGATACTAGTAAATTGCTCATCTTATTTATCTTCTTCAGTTAACATTCTCTTCAATGCAACAGTCAAGATAGCTTCTTGGAGCTTTTGAATCTTGTTAGCTTCGTCAGTTAAGTTTTGAGAAGTTACTGGTTTCATTTTATCAGAATCATCTTTTTTCTTGATACCCGCTTTTAGGTTTACATAAAAGTCAGCTTGCTTTGCTAAGTTCTTCTCAGCTTTTGCTCTTGCTTTTACATACTCCTCTGTTGTGCAGCTATTAAGATTAGTGTCCATCTCTCCCAACTCAAAGCGGATAGCACTCTCTAGTACATCAAGCCCTACGTTTGGATGTGTTACTTCTTTCTTCTTTGCTTCAAAGACAAGGTTCTTATTCTTTAGAATCGCTACAGCATCATCGATACTGTTTAGATTTGTTACAAAGTTTGGGTATGCCATACGTGCTTCTCTAAGGAAGTTATGTGCGGAAAAAGATCCAGCTTTGTACTCTTCGTATTTCTTTTGTAAATTCATCTTAGAGTTTCTTGGTGTGTTTAAAGGTTCTAGGAAAGTCGGTTAAGTACTTTCTAATAACTGCTAATGATTTGTTCTTTTTTCCTTTACCCGTAAAGGCTTTTGGAGTCTTTATTGGCCCTGCACCACCTATCATAGCACCTGTGGTGTTTGTTTCTGATAGGAGCTCATCAATAGCTTGTATTAGATTTTCTCTTTTGATTCTCATTTTGCTTGAATAACTTCATGGAGTAATTGGTGATACTGCATAAGGTTTAAAAGATGTGAGTCATCAATCTTGGTTCCCTTCTTTAGTGGAGCAATGTTGCTTGCTATTTCTTGAAGCTTCAATCCAACTACTTTATCATCTACGATCATTGTAGCTGCTTTGATTGAGTTCTTTACTATAGTTAATTGCTCGTTTACTAAAGTGAGAAGCTTATTGTTTGAATCTACACTTGAGATAAACTCCCTAAGTAGGTGCTTCTGTTCTGGTAAAAGATCAGTGTAAGCTCCGTTAAACTTCTCTAATAAAATCTTATATGTCAGAAGTCGAAGATCCTCTTCATAGTGTGAGTATGTTTCGATAAGAGAGTCCTTAACTTCTTGTTCTACTTGCTGTGCACCTGTTAAGTGTTCTAATACAGTTGTCTTATTCTCTATAAGCACTTCTGGATTTGCTACATCTGGGTTGGTGTGAGCTTCGATCAAACAATAGGTTGCTGCTAAAGCTTTGTAGTGAGGTACTTTGATTGTGAAGAGATCGGCTTCGTTGAAGCTTTCTTTAATCTCTTTAACCAAGTTATACTTCTGCTTTTTAATTGCTGCTCTATCTATCTTAGAAGAGAGCTCTAAAAGCGAACTTATAATTACCTCAGCCTTTGCGGAAGATACCTTATTGTTCTTAATGACAAATTCGTATATCTTTAGTTCCTTAGCTAACGCAGTCTTGCCAGTGAAATACTTCTTTATTAGTTTGATGGCTGCTGAATCTGTGTTATTCAAAGTATCAGCTGCGACTTGCTTTACGAGCAACTCAAACAAGAGTCCGGTATTTTTATATTTAGAATGACGTACTTTCATGTATGAAGCTATTTATTTTCTTCCATATAAATAAATATGGACTAATCTATTAAACCTTTTATGTTGTCTTCGTTAAGTAATCCTGGCTCGTTTCCTTTACCACTTTTCTTAAAAAGGTGATTCTTATCAGAGAACAATTCTTGGTTCTGTAAAAACAACTTCTTTGCTTCACTCAGCTTACTTCCGTTCTTTGGATCGTTATAGTCGTGTGTTCCTGTTTGTTTGATTCCTAGACGGTCTCGTCCACCTAAAGGATCATCTTGTGTACCTATAAAGGAAGCGCGTTCCTGTGGTCTTCCTAGTACTGTGTCCTTTGTTTCATCGTATCCATCTGGTACCTTACCGTCTGTTGTATCGTTGTTTGCTTTATAGATAGATGCTAGATCATGGGGAGTACCGTAGGTTTTACCCGATTCTAGTGGATCATTACCCTCACTTGATATCTGTGTGAGTCTAAAGTCTCTCTTAGTATCTTCACGTACCAAATCTCTTTGCTGTATGATCTGTTGATCAGATAGGTCGAAGAGTTTATCATAGATCCAGTCCGTTGAGAACATTTGAGTATCCTTCATTTGACCTACTAAATCCATCTTCTCTTTTAGGAGAGCGATCTTTTCTTGCTCATATATAATAGAAGGAGATGATAGCTTAATTTCAAAGTTTGTTAACTCTTCACCTCTAAATCCTTGAGCGTATAAGTGTATCAGTGATATCTTAGTAAGCTCGGATTCCATAATACGTTGCATTCTCTCTACAGTTCTTGCAAAGCGAATATCCTCTGCAGCTAACGTAGCTCTACCGTTAAGATCACCTTCGTAACCGAAGTATGCTTTTGGTATTTTGAGAGCTGCAAACATCTTATCTCTTAGATACTCAACATCTGTTGCTCCATCATAAGCGAGACCTGGTGTAGTTTCAATACGAGTGTTAGTATCGTTCCCACGTACTGGAAGATAGAAATCCTCCATCATGTTTTGTAGGTTAAACTTCAAGTTGTAGTCTCCTGTTTGTGGATCTACATATGGAGTTTTCTTTATACTATCAACAGTCTTTTGCATGAACTGTTCTACTTCGTTTGGAGGAATTGCTCCAACATTAATATAGAACATTCTCTTCTCTGCGGAACGTACAATACGATGAATCAACATCGCATCTTCCATTAAAGTTAACTGCTTATGTATCTTACGAGCTGGCTCGAAGTACGAACGTCCGTATGGTAAGTAGTTTGTATCTGCAAGTAACCTAAAGTGTGCTACTTCGTAGTTCTCTAGTTCAATTACCTTCTCACTCTTAGTAGGAAGGTGACTTGGATCTGCTGAGAAGGCTATGCCATCAACATCGATACGGAACTTTACTTCAGCAGGTTTGGCAATATCCTCTCCCTCACTTCTTGTCATATTGTAGACAGTGTAAGGTAGTACATTATATATACCCAACTCATCTGCTATCTCTAGCTTCAAGAAGAAATCTCCATACTTACATAGATTACGAGCCCATCCCCACAAGTTGAATTCTAGATTTAGAATATCATAGTGTAGGTTCTGTAGGGTTGCTTGTATATTATCGTCAGTAGATTTGATTGCTAAGATCTCTCCGTACTCGTTCTTGAGTGAAATCTCATCTGCTAGGATATCAAGTGCAGAAGATAGGATTGGATCCGTATCCATTGCTTCATAATCTGAGTATAGTTGTACTCTGAGGGTTTGATAGTTTAAGTTTGGATTAAATACATTCTTTTGGTTGTAGTTGTACAGCCTTGTAAACCTATCGGTTAACGAGTTTGTGGTGTACTTCCCACTAGATTGTATTTTATTGGTGTCTATTATCTTTAGGTTGTCACCGCCTACGTTTCTTATAACGACGTCAGTGGAGAAAAGTCTCTGTAACCTACTAAATAGTGAAGTATCTGCCATGTTGATGTATTAATATCCTATTCTAATAAATATGTTAAATATAATATACAATATATTACTTTAATAACCAACTGATATCTTGGAAATTCCCGTTACTGTCTTGTTGCTTAAAGGGATTATTGTGTGCTGGTCTGAAGTCATTAGCTTGACTTCTTGTGTTTCTGTTTAGATTAGCCATTGCATTTAGGGTCTCTCTGCTCATTTCTTGGCCTTGTTGCCTAAACTTCATTGCTGTGTCTCTTACAAACATACCAATTCCTAGTGACATTACAAGATCATCGTTGAATCCCTGCTGTGCTTCTGCTCTACCATTCTTCCATACAAATACTCTCATCTCTTTAAGTAGCCTTGAGGACTTGATTGTTACACTCCCCTCACGAACATACTCCAACATCTTACCCACTACTAGTGGTCTAGTTCTTAGGGACATTGTGAATCCTGGTGTGAGCTTGTTGTTTTCGTACTTGTTCATGTACGATTCTACTGTCTCATTCTCAGCTCCTTTTGATGAGTGGTATAGATTTGCATACCCTCTTTCCTGTATTTGTTCTATAGTAGACCATCCCATGTTAGCATTTTCAACTACAAGTAGAGCACTATTGTACTCTGTTGCAATTCCAACCAGCATATTTCCATAGTCTCTTGGTGGAAGCTTACCCCTATACTCTGCTACTTGCTCGTTTGTTGCAATATCAAATACGTGAAAAGCTGAGCTATCTGCTCCATCTCCTCGAGCTACATCAGCTACAAGCATATAGTCTCTTGTGTAATCCGCATGCTTCCATATCCAAAGACCTGAGTCGTGTCCCCTTTTTTCTACTGGATCTTCTATCCAAGTCTTTTCTATTTCTACTAATTGAGTAGGTTCAAATACAGTCTCACCAGATGATAAGAAATCACAATCACATTCTTGTGCTGCGTTTCTGGGTCCTAATTGCTTATCTTGTTCCTTTCTCCAATCTTCATCTCTATCAGGGTGAACCTTCCAGGAAAGTCTAATTGGTACAAAGTTGTTATCGTTCTGTTCTGCTTTTGCCCATGTTTGGTGAAACCAGTTACCAATACCGTTTGGAGTTGAAAGTGCAATACACTGACCCCCTGTTGCAAGAGTTTGTTGTGCTGCAGTGAAGGTTTCTGAGACGTTGTCGATAAAAGCTGCTTCATCAATCAGCAAAAGTGATACTGCTTCTGAACGAGCTGCATCTGAGTTGGATGATACTGCTTTTGCTTGGGAACCGTTAGCAAGTCTGATAGAGAGTTTGTTATTCTCTGTTGCTTTTGGTTTCATCCACTTGGGTAGTCCGTCATACATCACCCTAATCTTGGTGATAACATTCTTTGCGGTTGCTTGTGTTGTTGCAATTGCAAGGACGTTCTTATCCTTATGGAAGGTCATTAGCCAAATAGAGTAACCTGCAGAGAGTGTGGATATACCTAACTGTCTTGACTTTAGTACAATGTTATATTGATTGTCTCTAAAAATATGTAGGACTCTTTCTTGGAAAGGATACAGGTCAAACTTTATACTACCCCTTTGTGGATGCTGAATAGTACAATACTTCTTCATGAAGTACGCAGGATCTTGAGCACATTTTACATACTCCGCTCTTATGGCATCTCGTACTTGCTGTTGGTTACTCATATTGTCAGTATAACCGTGATTAGTGCTCCCAATGCGGCTCCACTTAACCATCCTTTAATTAAATTCATCCTTTTTGCTTTCTTTAAATAGGAAATATACTCATCTTTTTTAGTGATTTGGGTATTCTTTTCTTTAGCTATTGCATTAAGATTTGTTTTAACACTTTCAAAATTAGCTATCTGCCCATCCTTAGCTTGAATTGCTTCGTTTAAACTTGCAATATCAATTAAATAACTTTCTAATTCCTTGTTACAGAGGTCACCTCTCTCTAAATCTACAATAACTTGTCGTGCTGTTTTAGATGGAAGGTATACCAGAGTATCTCCGCTACTTGTTATAGCGGTCTGCGAAGTAGCTTGAAAGCTGAGTAGCAGAAAGCTTATTAAGCTTAGCAATTTTACGATCGAATGCATCTCTTTCTTGTTTACGTTTATCTTCCTCGACAACTAATGCGGCGAGTGCTGAATCAGACTTTGCTTGTAGTACTTCGTTTTCTAAATCCAGTATTAATAACTGATTAGATAGGGAGTCTACTATGGATTGGCTTTGGTCTATCTGAGCTTGTAGCTCGTTTTCGTACTTATTATTAAGTGGTGCGATAAACCCAAACGCATACATTGCAGCTACTATAACTGCTATTATAACCATTAGCGTATTTACTGAAACCTTCATATTGTTTTTTACTTTGTTAAATCTTCATAGGAGATTATGTACTGGTTTGATTTCTCTCCACCTTTTGCATGCTTATATGGAGTTGTTCTCATTCCAATACCTCTACCGTATATATCTTTTGGATCTTTATTTGGATCCTTTGATGCTTTAGATGCGTTTCTTTCAAACTCTAGTACTGGTATATCGCCTTCTTCAAAGTCGTCCAATGTTTCTGCTACTGCTGAACACTGTACTTGTATTGCTTTTCCTGATAGACTAAAGTCCTTCTCTGTGAAGGTTCTTTGTACTACTATAGCTTCATCTGGTCCGAATGCCATCCCTTCGAAATCATCCTGTAACTGTGGATGATCAGTTATAATTATCCTTCCGTAAGGTTTCCCTTTTGAAGGGTCCCACATCATTAGTACGTTTGGAAATTCTGGTTCTGGTTTTAATTCTAAACCTGGAAGTTCTCCTTCCATTCCTTTTCTCATTACCGCTTCAAATACATCTCTGTATCTTTTTATAACGGATTCCCATCTATATTTTCCATCCTTTTTGATAGAGATGTGGGTACTACCGCTACTTGTTATAAGCTTGGCATCACCTTTCCATCCCCTACTCTCTCCTTCTTTACCAATATGAACAACCTCTGTTACTCCTTTAATGGTAGTTTCTTTATTACTTCCCTTAAGTATAACATCTAAAGGACCTTCTTGTGCAAGGAGATTGTTAATACCCTCTATAAATTCCATCTCATTATCTAAACCAGCATTGCCTCGGCTCATACCTTTGCTTATTGGTTTATGTATAATTTCAATTCCATTTGGAGTACGGAAGCCTCCTGGATGGGATCCTACAATATTAGTTGCTCTTTCAAATCCCATTTTAGCAAGACTAGAAAAGATTTCTGTTCTTGGTTTATCTGATTTTACTATTATACGATTTCTAGCGTGCTTACCTATCTCTTCCTTCGATAAACCCAAAGCCTTCATGATTTCTTGAGCCACTTCTTTTGCATCAGTGCTCAGTTCTTCGTAGGTACCTGTTGCTTCGTCTAGGAAGTATTCGGCTATAAGGTTTAATAGGTTCATGCTACTTCTCTTCAAATTTCATATCACCACTTTGCATATCTATGGTGACGTAGTTGCGCATACGCTCTAGGTAGTCTACCGTATCTTGGTCGACATTACCCTCCTTTAAGTGCTTAATTACTACATCTAGGTAGCTATCATACTTCGACTTCTCTTCATTAACTCCTTCGTTAACAGCTGCAAGTCTGCGCTCATTGTTCCACTTGTATACGTCAAATTGTCCCATAGTATTATGTAAAGTCTGGTTCTTCTGCTGGTTCTTCTCCTCCGAAATCGCCAGTATCTGGTATGTCTTCAAAGTCCCCTGTAGGTCCTTCATCTCCTGGGAAGTCTCCTCCGCCTCCAAAGCCACCTGGTGATCCTGCTTCGCCACCGTCAGCAAACTCATCAAACTCACCCTCTGATTTCATGGTACCGTATTTGAATAGTTCAGAGATGTGGCTTAAAGCTTGAGTGAACTCGCTATTGTAGTCCATTCTGTACCTCTTACCCTCTACCTGTACCTCAAAAGATTCACCTAGCCATTTCATAAAGATGTTATTACCGTTTGGTAAATCAACTCTAAATGTTGCAGGTTTTGGTGCTATAAGCTTTACCTCGCCAATAAACTCTCTGTAGTTTTCTGTAAAGAGTTCTTTTAATGCAGATTCTACATCGTAAAATCTCTCTTCAGGAGCTTCTAGGGTTCTTTCGGCTGGTAGGCCTGCTTTTGTATCGGCAAGTGCTTGCTTAACTAAGTCTCTAATTTCGTCTTCTTGGAATTTCATTACTTAGATAATATGTTTAAAAGTGAGCTTTCGTAAATGTCTTTGGTATTTCCTTTTGCTTTACCTGCTGTGTACTTTTCAGACTCAGCTGCAATTGCTTCTATGTGTACTGTACAAGTTGAACCGTCACAAGTAACTGCTACTTCCTCATCACCCTCTAGCTCAAAGCGGTCTTTCCATCCTTCAAAATCTCTTTCAACATATCCAAGCTCTCTTGCTACTATCACCCCTTTTGTTCCGAACTTTCCTTCATAATTGTCTGGAAGTAATAATGCGTTCTTGTAGTTGGTTAGATTCAATTGCATTTTACCATCTATTGAAAGAGGTAAGAATACCCTAGTGCATAGTTCTTTTACTGGTTTGTTTGTGAAGATCTCTAAATGAAAATCTTCCCAGTGATAGGTTTCTGTATAGTCTGCTGCTTCCTTTAGTTGATCTGTGGGTGCTTCTTGGTTGCCCATTACTTCTTCACCCTCTAAGTAGTGTTTAACAGTCCCAATGTAATCTGCTGCTAAGGTTATTTTAGCTTGAATCCAACCCGGTAGTTGCTCGTTATCTTCTAAAGCTTTATAGAGTTTTGCGCTATATTGAGTTAGCTTTAATAGATCACTCTTGGCCATTCTACCTTCATCATCAAATTCTTCTGCTACAATATCTTCATCGAGATCTCCTTCTGGTGTTTCACCTTGTGTAAGGATAGAGAGCTCGGCCTTAGCGTTGTCAACCGTTATTTGCCCTAACTCAACCTGTTTTGCGAGTTCCTTAAGCTTTAGGTCGGCTTCAGTATCTTCGTCTCCATCTGTTGTGTTAATTAGGATACTAGCGATAAGTTCCTGAGTAGGATCAAATTGCTCAGATATCAAAAATAACTCTGCCAATGATTTGTTCATAGTTGTAAAGTTTCTTATAAATAGAGAATATTAGCCTATTACCAAGGCCATAAGGGATTGTCTTCGTTCTCCCACCAGAACAGTAATCCACCATCTTCTTTAAAGTTGAAGGCTTGTACTAGGTAGTCTGGAGTAAACTTTGAATCATCTTGCATATATAGAGATGCAAACTTAAGTCGCTCTGGTGCTATGAAGTAGTTCATTTCTTGGTTTAGGACAGTAAAGTTTGTCCCTCTCAATACTCCTGAGTCTACTAAGAGATACTTTCCATCCTTCTTAATGAGGCGGGATACTAGATTTCTACACTCAGCTCTGTACTCTGTTTGGGTAAGTCTTTGTTCATTTGGATACGGCATCTCAAGGAATTCCATATCAAAAGGTTCGTGATGGTTGAGGTAAGAGAGTTTGTGATTGAGTAGTTGACATACTATAGAGCTATACTCTGGTGAGCATACTACTATTGTGGTGTTAGAATCCATCCAACCATCTCTTGCAATTATGTTTGCAAGGCGATCAATATCTCCTATTTCTTTTTTTAAACTAACCTTAAAGTAACCCATAAAACTTTTTAATTCATACAATGCTCAGAAGAGCTCTTAGAAAGATACGGCTTTTTACAACCTTCTCCACCATCTTTTTTGAGTTTATGAACTCTACCACATCTTCCGCAGCAAGTAGCTCCTTCATTTATGTCTTTAGCAGACTTAACTGCATCTTTGTATGCTTTAGAATTTGGGTGTGCTGGCTTTTCTCCTCGAGCTTGCTTAGCTCTGATGTTTGCCCAAAGACCTGCAGACTCTTCGCTGATAGCATCTCTGTTATCTTGTAAAAACTTGTAAAAGTAATCTACAGCTGCTCTTGAGGTTCCGGTTAATTTCTGTTGCAAACTACTGTGAAGGGAGTCCAGTTTTCCAATTTGATCTGCTTTATATAGTTTTTCGAATATATCTCCCCACTTAGCAAACATCTCTATATTCATACCGACGTACTCATTGAGTTCCTGTTCTTGAAGGACCTCTTGAATTAGCTCTCGCATGAAAGCTGCCATGTCTGCAGGTATTTTTTTATTTTTGTCCATTGAAGTTTGCCCAAAAGTCCATAAAAGATTCTATATCGTATTCGTTCGTTGCATTATCAAATCCACATACGTGGCACAATGAGGGATGGGTATCTGTAGGAGTAGGGTCCCAATCGTGACCACACTCTGTACATTCAATTGTTGTATTCTGGTTTACCTCTTTGCTTACAGCTTCTCTTACAAGAGCTATAATATCCCTCTTAGTCATTGTTACCTATGTGTTTTACTTTACTACTTCGATGTCTCTCTTTAGAACTTTTTGCTTTTTACCATCAATAATAACCGTCCACTTACTACCTAAGCGTGCTGGGACTGCTGTTATTCGTCTTCCGTTGTGGTACATTCCAGCTACTTTCTTTTCAACTTTAGGAGTTGCTGGTTGCTTTTTGGCTTTCTTTGGTGCTGATATTTGTATAGTTGGAGCTGGTGCTTCTACTACTACCGCTGGTGCTTCTGTTGGAGTTGCTTCTTCAATAGGAGTAACCTCTACTACTGGAGCTGTTTCAGGAGTTGTAATATCCCGCTCTTCTGTGTTAAAATCTTCAATCATAATATGTGTTTATTTTAGATCTATAATAAATAGACGTAAAGTTAGTCTTTAGTTTGTAGTTTTTTCTGTGCTTCTGCAATTTGTTGGGTATAATCTTGGATTAACTCGAGAACTTTTTTCTTTTGAGCTTCTTTATTTGAATTCCAATCTTCTACATCACCTGCTTCAGTAACCATAACTGATGATTCTTTGGTGGATTCTACTAAGTATGCGGTCATATCTTCTGCCCACTTCTCTAAGTTTCCGGACATCATTGCTTGTTCATACTCCTCAAACTTGCCCACTCTTCTGAGTCCTGCTTCCATATCAATTACACAGTCGTAGCAGATGCCATGAATCTTCCACATCTTCTCGTGAAGGTGATAGTTCATTATAGTCTTACAATTGGGGCAGTGTAGAGGTTTAGTTACACTCTTACGAATAGAATCTAACTTAGATAGGTTTTGTTTGATTCCGTTCTTAATGGTCCAAGATTTACCATCTTGTTCCCAAACATCACCCTCTTTATATTCTACTTGAGTTTTTTGATATCCAACTCCCTCAATAGTTCTTGAGGTGTAGTCTTTCTTAATTAAGTTTCTGGCTCGTTGTACGTCCTTATACTTAAATTCCTTCTTCAGGAGATTCTCCTTCATAAACCTTAATTATTTGTTGTATAACTTTATCAATATTGTGAGTGTTTGTTGGATGGTATATCCCTATACCTCCTGCTGCATTCCAACGCTCTATTGTATCTTGTCTATCATCTATTAAAATGGCAGTTGGTGTAGCCATGTCTTGCTTTACCTTTGAGTACTTAAATACTACCGGTGTACCTGCAATGTGGTTCTTCACCCAAAGCCTCTTTCCTAATCGAGAGTTATTGTTTCTAGAAGGAGATGTTAAGAGTGTTGGCTTATACTTCTTAATGAAGTTCCAAAGTTTAGCTCCTGATGGAGTCCATTCCATTCCTACCCAGAACCTAACACCTACAGTGGTGTCAATAAACTTCCAGAACTCTTCTTTTCCGTACTTATCCTCAAAGTCTCTGGCTGATGTTATTCCTTTTATAGAGTAGTACTTCTTTCCTACTTCTCTAAGTACCTCAAGAAAACGTGAATCAAAGTCACACAATACACCATCCATATCACAATATAGGGTATAGGTTTGTTCTGTTTGTCCTTCGTCTTTAAGTAATTCTGCTAACTTTCCCATTAAAACCAATATTCTTTTTTAATTCCTAGTGCTGGAAGACGTTTTCTCCATAGTCCTAATATACTCTCTTTTTCCTCTCTATCAAGCGGTTGCGTCTTTAAATATTCCTTAACCACTTCGGAAAATGATTGTTTGCTTTTCTTTGCCTTCATATATAGACCCTGAATCATAGCATCTATCTCTTTCTCTAATTGGAAGTAAGAGGCTTTTGGAAGCATGTTTGCATCTATCATATTTCTTAAAGCTTGATCGTCATCCATTGCTTTTCCTCCTACTGTATTAGGACCTGATTGAGTTATGTGCTCAAGCTCATGTCTAATTACATCCTTAAGGTCAAAGGAAAGTCTTTCCCATGTGATGGTTCCATTGCCAATGTTTTGTGGGATTTTAAAGCGAACTGTGATAAATGGATCTACTGGGTCACCATCCTCGTCTTCATCTTCTGAGTTGGCTCCACCATCTACTTCGTACTCATCTTTTGTAATATCTACCTTACCCATGAATTGGAATTCCAATGTTGGATGGTTGATGTCATTATTTTCATCCTCTTCAGGACCTACATTGTAAATAAACTCTCCAACTTTCTCTCCTCTTTCAAGGATGTCTTTGAATCGTGTAAATGCAATTGAAGATAATTGAGTGGTAAGTGCATCGTACTTTCCTTCTGCCATAACCTGTTCTTTTACTATATCAAAACTATTTTTCACTGTGTCTTCCCATTCACGGAAAGTCATACTACCTAGTGCATGTGCTTCTTTCTCTATCTCTTTAAGATCGGAATCTTCTTGAGTATTAGTTGTATCAAATGCACGAAGTCTACCTTCCATATTTTGCATATGATGAATCATCTCATGACAGAAACTTCTTAGTACATCTTTAGGATGTCTTCCTAATGCGTATAAGCATACAGTTGCTGTTGTAGGGTCATAGTGTGCAGTTGGACCAAATACGTCTGTTGCTGCATCTTCATCGTACTTAACTTCTATATTTGGAATAGGAGTTATGCTCATTTTCTTATCTAACATAAACTCTAGTATAGAGCTTAGTAGTGGAGTAAAGTTTAATTCTTGGGATATTACCTCTTTGACCTCATTCATCGGTAGTCGTTGAGTAATTTGTATAACAATGTTGCCATACTTATCAACGGCTACTGGAAAGCTTGTTAGGTTTTGAAAGTACTCTTTATGGTATACTACCTTCTCTCTTTGAGCAGATGGAAGTGTTGCGGTATCCTCTACTTCTGGTGAGGGCATATCAGCTCTCGTTTCCGCTACCTTAAGTTTAGGTGAACTTGCGTTTGTTCTAAACTCTGGTTCATCTTTACTGTTTCTTTTATATGCAGTTTTAAGTACAAGATCTTTTAGGTAGTCGGTACCATATCCTTTGTTAACTGCCGCGATATCGATTAGTTTCTCGATATGAGTAAATACCCTATTCTCTCCTGCTTTTAAAAAGTCTAACTCGTCTGGGTATTTGTCATGAATCTTACTCATTAGTTCTTCTATATCCTCTTCAGTGAGTCCTCTTTCGATTACTCTCTCTTTAAAGTGGTTAGTAAAGCTAATATCAATATCAAGATCCATAAACATTTTATCTAAAACTTTTTCTAGATTATCGAAATCTACCTTACCCTCAACAATGTCATTAACTGTCTTTAACATTATTTCAGCTATCGCTTTTTCAAGTTGATCTTGTTCGGGAAATAGTTTTAGAAGTTCCTTTGCAGGTGCTGCTGCATACTTCTCTATTGCCTTCTCATCTCTTGCGTGTAGAGCGGCTCTCAGTTTTGTTGCAGATATACTTTCTTCACCTGGAGTTGGTTCGTCTACTACTACAAGTATCTGTAAACCTTCTTCTCCGTACTTCTTTGAAGCTGTATCCATTCTTTTAAGATCGGAGAGTGCTTCTGCATTGTCAGGTCTGAATCCTACAATTGGGAAGAAGTCTTGATCTGCATATTCTCCTCTGATGTATTTATCTTTTAATAGTCCGTAAAGATCTCTAACAGGGTTTGCTCCCTCTGCTAAATATCCTACATCTTCATTTAAAACTCCTTCTCTAATCTCACCTGCTCGGTATAACTTTACCTTACCTTCAAGACCATTTGCTTTTAAATATTCTTGCCATACACCTATAGCAATTTCTTGATCTACAGCAACTTCAGGGCTATCTCCTTTTTGCTTACCAGGTCCGCCCTTTACCATGTCTCCTACTATGATCCATACCTCATCTATCTTAGGGTTCTCAGAAGATTTGGTATATTCTCCTGTTTCTTTATCAACCTCTGCGGTATTGTACTTTCCTGATAAGACCTGTTGTACAACTCCTAAGTGACCTTTAGTAGGTGGTTTAAATGCACCTGGATATATTGCTATGTTACGCATTTACGAATGTTTTAACTTTTGCTTTGGCTTCTTCAAAGTCTGTTTCTTGAACTTCTTGTTCAAAACCTGCGCTAAGTAGCATCTTTGCAATTTCTTGCATAGTATCTTCGTGCTCCTGCTTCTTCTTTTCTCTCTTATTCTCTTCCTTTTGAGCTAAATCTCCAAGGCGAGTATGATCATATGCTCTACCTCTCACTACAACGCCGGCTTCATATTTATCTAGATTCTTGTTGAAATCCTTTAAGATTACTTTTTCAATTGGAATTGGAAGGTCTTTTAAAGAAGCTTTACCCATTAACTCGTCATAGAGTCCTTTGTTAGAAGGAGATGGCATATCTGTTGTAAAAGAAGATACGAAGTAATCATCGTTACCCGTTCTTTCCATTGCACCTTTCTTTAGGTTCTCTAAAAACTCTACAAGACTCTTACCACCTGATTGAGCTGCTTCGTTAAATGTGTTTATCAATACCTCTGGAGTGCTGTTATATATACTTGCAAACTTCTTTGCATGATCACTCTCTGCTTGTATCTTATTATGAAGTAGTATAAAATTGTCTTTAAAAGCATCTCTATATACCTCAGCTAACTTATATACCTTCACCCATGTTGCAAATGCTTGAGCTTCAGGAAGATTTCTCTCTCTCATAAAGTTTTGTGCAAATGCGATAATGGGATGCGTGTATACCATCAACATTAGTACGTTGTGATTCTCTCCAATCTCTATTATCTTAGCCGAATTCATAGCTGTTGTATCGTAAACAAAGGTCTCACCAGACGCTAATGCGTTTGGTAAGTCCACTTTATCTACTTGTTGTGATGCTCTTGCTAAGTTGTTATAAAACTCTCCGTCCTTGTCTTCTACGTACTTATCTGGGTTTAGTGCATTATATAGTAGCTCGTCTGGAATGATTCCTTTCAACGAACTTGTTACTGTGTGGCTTTTACCAGCTCCAGCAGCACCTGCCATTATAATCACTTTACCTTCTTTTGCTTCAAAGATAAGGTTGGATAGCTTCATTATAGTTTAATTTTAGTTGGATAACTATTATAAATAGGTTCCGTAGTAGGGTTATCTATTTGATATAGTTGATAGATCAGTTTGAATAGTTCAAAATTCTTATCAATATCATCTATAATCTTTAGTTCCCAACCCTTACCTTGGTATACTCCTTCTTTTTTAGATGGACTACGCTTAGTTGACTTTAACCAAATAATTCCAGTACGATCGATCTTTTGTCCATACATCTCTTCCCAAGCCTTTGCATAAGCTGCTAACTGTAGGTCGTATGATTTATGTAAATTATTAGAGGTTTTGATATCTAACAACCAACGCTCTCCGTTAACCTCTGCTATAATATCAGCAGTTCCTGCATACTTAAATGTATCGGAGAATGTGAACTCCTCTGTTGCGATAATGGTTGGATCCATTTGTTGCCATGCATCAGCAAAGCGATTAATCATCTTCCAAACCAATAAAGAATACTTTGCGTGACCATATGGGTCCATCCAAGTTACTTCCTTACCATCAATTAATTCTTCAGCAGCTTCGTGTACTTGTGTACCTTCTTGACCTGCTTTACGCATAATGATATCTGCACTGTGACCAACATCCTTCAACCAGTTATCAAAGTACTTGTTTTTTGGCATGTGCTGAAGTACCGTTGTTACCGATGGGTAGTATACTCCTTCATCTCTCTTGTAGACTCTTCGGTCTAGGAAAGTGATCTGTTCTAGCTCTCCGTCGTACTTAAGGTTGTTCTTCTTATGTTCCTTTAGAACATTTGCTCCTTTGTAAATCATAACATTAGTTGTAGTTTGTACTTTAGAAGGTTTCCAGATGTAAGTTCTTGAGCAGTTTGTATATGTTTTGTAAAACTCTCAAAGCCCATCTCACTTGGATCTTTTCCTTCCATGTCTACGAGATATACTCGCTTACCCATATCCACAAACTCCTGACAGTAATCAAGGGCATGCTTTAATGCATCGTCATCTAGTGCAACGTAAACTTCTTCTACTGAATTTAGAACCATCTTTAACATCAAAGCTTCTGGAATGTTTGTTCCAAGAATTGGGATAGCGTTTCTCTTTGCAGCAATTGCATCGAACATCCCCTCTACCAATATGATAGGTTGGTTAAAGTTAATTAAATTCTCAAAAGGTATTACGTTTTTACTAGTACTTGGATTCTTATACTTTATATAAGCATCTTTA
>TARA_R110000803_G_scaffold11942_3_pt1 | contig 18825 bp, 29 predicted proteins | sample TARA_R110000803 | Tara Oceans TARA_R110000803 (sample SAMEA4397772) | marine metagenome | biome: Polar Biome; feature: [SRF] surface water layer (ENVO:00010504); material: water (ENVO:00002006), including particulate matter (ENVO:01000060) such as... | depth 5 m | reverse complement strand
GTTGGGTTGCCCTTTCTTGGTCCGTGATTATCATTATAATGTCAGGATGTTTTTTTAATTTCGTCATATAGTTTTTTTTAACATTTATAGTTATAACAATAATATTAACGATTTTACAATTTTAAATACTTTATTTTTCGTATATTAGCGGTATGGAAAAATTAATAACTATTTTAACGCTCAAACTCATTTTTAAAAATGAAAAAACCGTAGTAGACCTTTACAAAAAGATTTATCCGGATAATGAAATCTCACCTAAAACTAACATTGGTACATTTGTGAAACCAAAAAATAGTAAACAGGAAGAGTTATTAGAGGCCCTTTCTTTTCTAAAAAACAAGAAAAGAAAAACAAAAAAAGATAAAGAATCTATAGGAATTTTAGAATCTGTGTTAAAGAATTTATCATAAATTTAACCTTTAAACCCATCTAAAAAATTCTTTTCAAACTTATTAAGTTTTCCAACACCATGGATGTGTATCTTGTCTAAAATATCATCTAAATTCATCTGTGTTTTTAAAAAATCGTCAATATTTTTAATGAATTTTTCCGGAAGTATTGAACTACCATCTTTATAATATTTAGTCATATCAACTAATGTGAATTCAATATCAGATTTATAAAATATGAATTCAACACTATCACTATTTACCTTATCGATTAAAACCATATCCCAATTGCGAGATTCTTTGTTAGGTGAACTAATAGCTGGTAAAGTTTTATGTAACTCAAGAAGTTTAACACCGTCAATAACCTTTAAGTTATTTTTCAAGTGTTCCTCAAAATCATCATAGTTAAGTTTATATATGTATTTTAATATTTTAAAATCATTAACATTAAAATTATTCATCTATTTTTTTTTCGTTAATAGATAAGCTTTATACCTCCCAAATCTTGACATTATTTTACTATTCGTAAGTTGTCTTTCTTTACGTAAAAATTTATTCATTTTCTTATTTTTTAATTAATTCGGTCTTCAACCATAGTTAATAGTTTTTCATTGAACTCGATACCGTGTCTCTCAGGGAATATCTCCACCAACTTGTCCGTTGGTATATTATTTTGTTTTAATAGAAGGTAAGCTCCTAAATCAGCCTCTAACTCGTCATTATCTGAACGTTCACCACCTCCATGTTTTAATAGAATATGTGAAACCTCATGAGCTTCAATCATTCTCATATCATCAAACGTAAGTCCATCGTCGCCAATAAACATTTCACCATCTAAAATAATCATTTTAATGTCAGGGGCTAAGAACCCAAAACCATATGTGTCAAAAAGAGGTCGTAAATTATCATACATTTCACTCTCTTTAAAAACAACATTTATATTTATTCCGGGTAAAAAATTACTCGGATATATTACTAAATCTTTATCTTCCATTTTCATCACTTTCATTCCACATATCATCCCAAAAAATAAACTCACCATCGGAATTATTAATCGAACTTTCTTTATTTATTTCTTCAGTATTATCACCTAATGTTGGCATTATTTTATCCATATTTTATTTTAACTTAAGTTTCAGTATCCGGAAACCATTTATAATCTTCTAAACCATCATTGAGGGTCACATCCCAATCTCGAGTTTCTTCTAAATATTCGTCCAATAATTCAAACTTATCAGATGGTACCACAACTTCATGTTCTATAACCTCAATATTCTTTATCAGGGTATCAGCCGCTTGTATTAACTCGACACTAGGTTCTATCGGATTTTCATTAGCCATAACTATTTCTGCAATATCTTCAGGTGTAAAACCCTTAACCATATCGTTCATTACCATATCTAATGCGTGGTCCTCATCCCAATCATCCCCCTGACCATCATCAATATATGACGAAGGGTTAGGTAATCCCGAATAAAAATCCCATTTGTTGTCAGGCATTTTATATATTTCGTCCTCATTTTTTATTTTTTTATTCTCCATTTTTAATCTAAAAGTTTTTCTAAAACATTATTCCATCCGGGGTATTCATTCCAATTTTCGTTTTCATAATCCCAACCGAATCTTATTAGTTCCCCATTAAAGTCCTTAGCACCATTCGCTAATCTATCATCAATTAAATAATCACCAATAACCAAATCCTTCGAATGGGTCATAGTAATTTTTTTATAAAATATTTGACCGAAATACTTTTCAATCCAATACCTTTTATCCGCCATAGACTCAGGATTACCCCACGGTGCCGTAGTCAATATCCTTAAATCATATAAATCACTATCGTCTAATTTTTGTATAGCGTCAATAGCACCTTCAATAGGTTTAGGGTCTCTAAATATACCGGGTATTCTGTCCGGAGTTCTACTATATATATGTGATAAGTTAGGATTATCACCCAACCATTTTTCCAAATTATGTCCAAAGTCAACTAAGACCCCATCCATGTCAATCCAAACTATTTTTTGTCTATTCATTTTATTAAATTATTATTTATACCCCAATTATAATCATCTCCATAGTTAGTACATATCTCCTCACCAATTTCAATATCCCTAACAGCAAAAAATTGGAACCCTCTAAATTTAGGGTGATTTCTCCAATGAGCGTTATTATCTTTATCATGGTTATAAACACACCCGTAACCTAAAGGTATCACATATTCGGACCAATTTGGCCCTTGTGGGTAACAGAATCGATAATCAAATAAGAGGGTTGAATTCTCCCATTTTTTAGTGGGTAATTTAACTATATGACATTCCTCAATAACCTCACCTAATTTTATCGGTTCTACCGCAAATACCCCCATACCTTTATCAGGAGACATTTTAATTTCTATTTTTTTAGCAATCTCTAACTTCATCACATTTTAATTTTAAAGGAATCAATGAATACGGAAACGAGTAATACAAAGACAAAAATTAACGGATGGACAACATCACATAACCAACCTATCAAACAAATAATCGATACAAAAGTCGAAACCTTAACAATATTTTTTTTAAACAACCCTAACATAATTTTCATTTAATTAAACTTTTCTTTTAACCCTTCTTTCTTAATAATACTTTTTAATTTACTAACATAAGTCACATCAGTAGCATAATGTTTAGATAGATATTTAAAATACTCTTCTTCTGTTTTAAGTTTTCCTAAGTATCTTGAACTATAAAAACCATAATCGTATAACGATTCCATCCAATTATCATAAAACCCGTGACCGCTATGAGTTCCCCTTACGGTATTAACTCTAATTCTTGGTTCTCTCATACCAAATAAATTATTATTTTCTTTAAAAATATCTGAAGTATAATGCCCTGTTTCTAAAATGGTTTGGGATAATACAATATGTGGAAATCTAAAATTTAACCTATCAATTTCTTTCGTAAGTTTTTCCTGAGTAAATTCATTCTGATTATGATTAATTATCACGACTTCACCTTCAGTTTGAACATATCTATCAGTTTGAATATACTTACGAACAATACCCTTTGAGAGTGTAAAAAATAATACACCAACTATTAATGACGAAAATACCAATATATGAACAATATGGTCTTTAATCAGTTGATATTTACTAACATATTGGTAATCTAATTTATCCCTATCAAACTTATAATATTTTTCCATACAACAAATGTATCAAAAAAAAAGGTAATATCCAAATATTACCTTAACCAATTTTTTTATTCTCTAAATAAAATCTGATAACCTATCAGACAATATATCGTTAAAGTACTCCTCATTAACATCAGGAACGTATCTATCATCCGGAGAGAATTTGGGTTTTTGAAAACCCCATTCATCACTCCACGTTAGGTCTTCAAACATTTCTTTAACATCACCACCATAGTTATCTAACATTTCCAAAGTCCATTCATCATCAAAAGATAAAAACTGTTCTACGTCAACATCAAATACAACACCCTCATCGTTCATTGATATCACCTCACCATAATCTTCAACTTTTGATTTTAATTCATTATATAAGTAGTTAGAATAATCACCGGCTTGAGCGTCGTTTTGAGATGAAGATAACGCATTTCTAACTTCATAATCCTCGTCTAACTCTTTAACCATATCATCCAAACTCATGTCTTCAATGTTAATACCATTCTCTTTTGCAAGGTTAGTAAGGTATTCCTGAATTATCTTCTCATTTTCCCTATTAGTATCGTATTGAAGAGCACTTTCCCAATCACCACCAACGTCATCCCACAAGTCGTAAGTATTCCCCATTAAAATAGTATCAAACATAGTAGTTTCGTGTGTACGACCTTCCTTGTCTTTACGTCTATGAAGTACCCAATCACCATCAACAAATCGGTCTAAATGTACAGTGTCTACCCTTATATTCCAATTTATTGGACTTTCATCTAAAATACCTGCAATATATAAACGATATTTCATAGAGGGACTTTTAAAAAATTCTTCCCTATTTTTATATAAGTCCATAATTAAATCATTAGGTAAGTCAGTTATTTTGAAATCATTTTCACTATCATATTCAGAACCTACCCCACTAATTAGATAATCTTCCTCTTCTCCCGGGCCACCTAAAACGTAAAAAAGTGGTAATATATATTTGTTAAACACCTCTTTAGGTTTGGAATTCTTAGGTCCTTTAAGTTGGTAAAGAATCCCGTCACTATCACCAATTGCCGCGGTTAAATGACTTTTATTTAATTTATATTTATTGTTGAGTGGTTTAACTTCTCTTAAAGAATAGATTGTATTATTTCTATTTGTTCGACCACAATGACCCATTCTACCACATTCTTCAGGTGAATCATTAGTTTCTAAGTTAGCCCAATAAAAACCATTACCATCTTCATCTCTAAAGTCCAAAACGATTGGATTCTTTTCGACGTAATTAACATCACCTTCACCAACACCCAATTCATCATGCCATTTTTCAGATTCTTTTTTTAGTTCAGGAAAAGATAATTGTTTAAACTTACCTAAGTTACCATTTAAACCAACTGTAATCCAATCCATAATACCGGGGATTATAGTTTTTTGTTTACTCAAACCCTTTTGATTAATTTTATCGATAACCAATTCTCTAATTTCAACATCGGTGAATTTATTCGCTGCTGAAGAACTGTCCCAGCCCGTATTCTTAAAATATTCCACATAAGCCTCGATTAACTTATTAGCCATCCAAACCGATAATGACCCACATAAATTAAATAAAAACTCAGCATTATCCTCGTTGAACCCAACTTTATTAATTAAAACATCTTTTTTAGAGGCTTCAAGTATTAAATCACCATTTAAAGTTTTTAATAATTCTAGTGTTTTGTTTTCTAATATTCTCATAGTAATTTAATCAAATTGGGTTGGGTGTGTTATATCAATCGTAAAACCGTATTGATTAGTTATATTCACAAATTTAGAGATATAACCAAGTACATCATCGTAAAATTCGTCCCACACATATTCAGGGATATCGTGAAAACCATAGAGTTGAACCCACCCATCACCGTCATACATTAACAACCCATCAATATTAAGATAAATTGTCCCCTCAAGTGTACCCCAAGGTAAAAATCTAACTTTAGATTTATTTATAGAATATTTAATCTTAATTTCTTCACCAGTTCCATCATAAAAATTACTAACCTCAGTTTCGTAATCGCTATTGGAATTTATTATTTTAGTGATGATTTTTACTATAGGATGTCCCTTAGGTAAATAACTTGATTCACCGGTTTCCTCCCTTAACACTTTCTTGATTAAACTCTTCACATTAGTAAATATATACTAATAATTAAATATTGACTCAATTAAAGAATTATCAACATCATAACAATTATCAACGTAAGTACTTTTTATAATCCCCACATCAGTCATTACTGATTCTACAATATCATCAATCTCTTTAGATATTGAAGAAGGGTAAGTCATTTTTAAAGTAAATTTACTTACCGATTCATGGGGTCGTTTACTCACGGTTAACCTAAAACCTACTAAACCACCAACACCAATTAATTCACACAATTTTATTAAAGCATTATATTCGTCCATTATCCATTAATTATCGAACCAAAAAACAGTCCTGAATTTATCACCATTTTCATCACCATGTTCAAAAGAACCCCAATCTTCTTCGTTATACCTACTAACTAACCTTTCGAATAATACTTTTAAAGGATTATCGTTTGGGTCATTAGATTCTCTAGTAATTGGAACTGTTCTCAAGAAATCACTTATCTCATTTATAGTTAAGTAAGAATAACTATGAACATCATCCCCCCACTCCTTAAAAAAATCTTTAACCTCAGGTGTTACATCATCAGGCAATCCTTTGGGTTCACATATCATTATATTTTGCATATTTCTAACACCAGCTAATATCCCAAACAAAATATAATTACGACCCCAATAAAACGGTTGAACAATAAATTGGTGTTCAAATTTATTAATACCATCATACCATTCATTTTTTTTATATAAATCTGCATTAACCCAAGTTTCTTTTTCATCAACCATGACTTTTTTTTCAAGGTACATATGTATATCCGCTCCCATATTTTTCTTTATTTATTTAATACAAATATAACACTTTATCCTGACATAAAAAAATAATTATAACAAAAAAAAAAAGACTTAGAATATTCTAAACCTTTTTTTTTTATTTTTATCAAATCTTACCCTTTACCACCAAAATCTATAGACCTGGAAACGGACGTGAACGTATTGGGCAGAATCCAGCAGTAAAACAGAATTCACTTCCATTGTCTAAAACTATCCTCATAATTGGTCCTTCCTTCTGACCTTCAACAATGAATTCCATCCCAATTATCCCACCTTCAATAGCTTTACCATCGATATAAGTCGGAAAACTAGAACCATTTTTACCAGGGTCACCTTGTACTCCCTGAGGTCCGGTTGCTCCCGTATCACCTTTTACTCCCTGAGGTCCGGTTGCTCCGGTATTACCCGTGTTACCTTTTACTCCTGATGTTCCTGAAGTACCATTAGCACCGGCAGAACCTGTAGAACCTGTAGAACCTTTTACACCCTGAGGTCCTTGAGGACCTGTCGCTCCCGTATTACCCGTATCACCTTTTATACCTTGAGGTCCTGTTGCTCCGGTGTTACCCGTAGCTCCTTTTACTCCTGATGTTCCTGAAGTACCATTAGCACCGGCAGAACCTGTAGAACCTTTTATACCTTGAGGTCCTGTCGCACCGGTGTTACCTTTTACTCCTGATGTTCCTGAAGTACCTGAAGTACCATTAGCACCGGCAGAACCTGTAGAACCTTTTATACCTTGAGGTCCTGTCGCACCGGTGTTACCTTTTACTCCTGATGTCCCTGATGTCCCATTGGCACCGGCAGAACCTGTAGAACCTGTAGAACCTTTAGGTCCGGTCGCTCCGGTATTACCCGTATCACCTTTTACCCCTGATGTGCCTGATGTACCATTAGCACCGGCAGAACCTGTAGAACCTTTAGGTCCTGTCGCACCGGTATTACCTTTTACTCCTGATGTTCCTGACGTACCTGATGTACCATTAGCACCTGTAGAACCTTTAGGACCTGTCGCTCCCGTGTTACCCGTATCACCTTTTACCCCTGATGTGCCTGACGTACCGTTAGCACCGGCAGAACCTGTAGAACCTTTTATACCCTGAGACCCTGTTGGCCCTACAGAACCCGTATCACCTTTTAAACCTTGAGGTCCCTGAGGTCCGGTTGCTCCGGTGTTACCCGTGTTACCTTTTACCCCTGATGTCCCTGAAGTACCTGAAGTACCATTAGCACCGGCAGAACCTGTAGAACCTTTAGGTCCTGTCGCTCCCGTATTACCAGTATCACCTTTCACCCCTGATGTTCCTGAAGTACCATTAGCACCTACAGAACCTGTGTCACCTTTAGGACCTGTCGCTCCGGTGTTACCCGTGTTACCTTTTACCCCTGATGTTCCTGAAGTACCGTTAGCACCGGCAGAACCTGTAGAACCTTTTACTCCCTGAGGTCCTTGGGGTCCGGTTGCTCCGGTGTTACCCGTAGCTCCTTTTACTCCTGAAGTACCTGATGTTCCTGAAGTACCATTAGCACCGGCAGAACCTGTAGGTCCTGTCGCGCCTGTATTACCTTTTACTCCTGATGTTCCTGAAGTACCTGAAGTACCGTTAGCACCTGTAGAACCTGTAGAACCTTTAGGTCCGGTTGCTCCCGTAGCTCCTTTTACACCTGATGTTCCTGACGTACCATTATCACCTGTAGAGCCCTTAAGTCCTGTCGCTCCGGTATTACCCGTATCTCCTTTTACTCCTGATGTACCTGATGTACCTGAAGTACCATTAGCACCAACAGAACCTGTAGAACCTTGAGGTCCTGTAGCCCCGGTATTACCTTTTACCCCTGATGTTCCACTTGACCCTGACGTTCCATTGTTACCCACATTACCTTTATCTCCTTTTACACCTGAGGTACCTGACGTACCACTATTACCTGACGTACCTGACGTACCTGAAGTACCACTAGTACCTGAGGTACCCGAAGAACCACTTGTCCCTGAACTACCCTCCAACCCATTAATCTCAAATAGATTTTTTTCATCCATAAGATGCTCATGGTGACCAATAGGGTCTATTACTTCCCATAATTCACCTTTACCTGAAACATATAAAATCTCACCACTTTGTACATCAACCTTATCTTGAGTACCTATTTTTTCATTGTTGGAAGTCTTAAGCGTAATAATACCTTCACCACTATTTTTAATAACGTAAATTTTACCATCATCATCCAACACAGTCTTTAAAGTCACATCAAAAGTACCTGAAGTCCCTTCAACTACATAATCTAATTCTTCGATTGCGTAATTACTTGTTACACCCACATGAGAAAATTGTTTACCACCTAAATTCACAATACCTTTTTTCAAAATACCTTTTGCCATATTATAGTTTGTTTTTATTATTAAATATCTTTATTTTTGACTTTACACAATATTTATTTAAAAATACTATAGATGGAAAAGGAAAAACTAATTAAATTATCTAATAAATTTAAAAAAATTATGCACCACTATGATTCATCTTCAGAATTATTTAAAATATTAAATAAAGATGAAGTTTTTAAATCATTACCTTTAGGTGTTAGAGATAAAATATATTTATCATTTTTAATTTTTAACTCAGATAATACAAATGATTTATCAAAACTTTATGATAAAATAGAGGGTTCGTTATTTAAGTCTGTAATGACAATCATAGTAGAAAAAGACGCCGAAGGACCCTGTGAGACTTGTGGTGGTGCAGGTCACTACGATTGTGAAGACTGTAACGGAAAAGGTGAAATAGATTGTACCGAATGTGATGGTGATGGTGAAATTTATGGTTATGATAATATTAGTGAACCTTGCCCAAGTTGTCATGGTGATGAAGTTGAAGAGTGTGATTCATGTGAGCGGGGAGGCCTTGTTGATTGTGAGGAGTGTTATGGAGACGGTGAGGTAGAGGTTATCGGGTCAGTATTAACTAGTACGTTAATATTATATTCGTTTAACCCTAAAATATTTAACTCACTAGAATTAATTAACGATAGGATAGTAAATGACAATATTTATGATGAAATATTAAAAGACAAATTCTCATGTATCACACATTTGGAAAGTGAAGAGTATGAATTTGTTGAATATGAGTTGGAATGGACGTTAAAAGACCAAATATTATTAGATTCACTATCGTTAGTTTAACTAATCCTCAATCATTTGTATAGTACCCCTTCATTTTTTTTCCATCGTCGAAGTTTTTTTGGGTTTGAGCTATTAATAATTTATAATTATCCTTGTATAGTTCCTCAATAATTTTGTATGTTTCTTCTAAATATTCTTCTTTAAACCAAATTATCAACTTTTCAATATTTTTGAAACTCTCAGGAGTCCTATAAGACTCAAACAAATCAGTAATATATTCATCGTCACCGTCCGCGAAAATCTCTACATCCACCGGAACACTATTTTCATTTTCCCAAAATGGAGAGGCCTTAACATATATATTATGAATATCACCCAAAGTCATCTCAAGTGTACCATCTTCTAAATCCACGTTTGGATAACCGGGGTATACCTTTTTATCCCATTCTATAGTACCTGAAAATGAATCTTGAGTAATCCTATACCCCTTATACTCTTTAACTAACAATCCTTTTTCGTACAGTGTATAAATGATTTCAAGAGCATTTTCACAGTCAATAGGTTGTTGAGTTATAACAAATAACTCATCTATCCCTATACCTAAAACCTTACAAGTCTCAGGTACCCCAAATTTCTCTACTAAACCTATAATTTTTTTTCTATAACCCATCACCTATTACGTATAATTCATCAACATTAACAACAATTCCCGTCATTTCACTTATATTTTTATATAACCAAACACGAACCGTATCTTTTAATTCCATATTTATTTCCCAACCAATTTCCTCGTCATTAACCGCTTGAGATATACTCATTGTCTCATCCAAAGCAAATAATTCTACTTCACCTGTACCATCCACCTCAACCTCACAAACGAAACCTTCATCATGAACAGAAAATTTACGTATTATAGCATCGTAAGTATATCCACCGTCCTCTATAGTAAATTTTTTATCAACTAACTTATTTAACTTTATAAGTATTTGTTCAACACCACCATAAAATTCAACAACCAAACCATATATGTCATCATCATCAATAGGCATTCCAAACAAACTTAAAAAAGTTTCGGATGTGTCAACACCATTCTTCCTCCAATAGTCAATTATCAATTTTGTTATTTTTTCGTCCATATCTTAAAATTCTCCCGGCAAACTTATTTCAAGGTCTAAAAGGTTAGTATAAATACCTGTTTTCACCGTTATTTCACTATAAATCATATCAGCAACCATTTCTGTAGCACCATCAGTAAATTCGCGACCAAGACCTTCATCGACATAATGATTCCAAATAGTATCAACAACCTCATCCGATTCAACCATAACATCACCATCCAACAAAACTGAAATATAAAAAGATTTTTCACCTTTATCATATACCACATAATAAACTTTACCTCTAATTGGTTCACCACCAAATGACTCACCGTATAGAATACCACCTTTGAGTTTATTCATTTTCTTAAACACCTCATTAGGACCACCGTAATATTCAATTATCAACGATTGGATATATTGCAATTCCTCATAACCCACACCACTAATACCAAATAAGGATAACGTAGCCGAATCGGTTTGGACACCGTTCTCTTTCCAATACTTAAACAACACTTTTTTTATTTTATCATTAATATCCATATTATAAATAATCGTCAAAACCTAAATTTATATTCTTAACAACTAAACTATAATCCGGATAGTCCGGAATTCCAATCGTTAGAAATTCATATACCCCCTCTTCCATTAAAGATTGTAATAACCCAATTAGACCTGATAAGTCACTTATAGAATTATTTGAATTATAACCCATATCTGAATTTTCCCTTAAAAAAGATACAATAGCGTCTTCTACAACACCATCATTTATTTTCATTTTAAAATAATGAGATTTCAAATTCAGAGGATTTGGTACCCATTGTCTATCTTTAACATCAAAATAAGTTGATAACTCATCCCAAGCTTGATTAGTAACATCCTCAACCCAAGCATCATTATACGACCTATTATATAAATTTTCTAACTCTATTTGAATTTCTGAATAATAAGTCATGATAAGATAATCTAATATTTTAAAATTATTAAAAACCCTATCAATATTATCACTTGACAATTTAACAATATCCGATTCCCCACCAAATAGTTGATATAAAAATTCTTTTGGGTTGTCCTCATCTTGGGTTGAAAATTCAAGTAATTCATTAAGGTCTATCTTAACATTTTCCGAAATTAATAAATCCTTTAATTTACCAATATTTTCCTCATTTAAATTTTCCAATAAATCTTCTTGGAAGTCAACCTCAATATACCCAAAAGCTTCAAACCAATCTTCACCCATAACATTTTTAACCACACTTCTATCATTTGGGTCACCCCTCTCATTAAACAATTCCGCTAAGTCATCCGGACCATTAATAGTTAAATCAAAACCACCTTCCCTATTCGCTTTAAAGTCATCTTCCATGAGTTGTGATATAATATAATTCATAACTTCATCATCACCAAGTTCGGTCATTATATAATATAAAATTTGAGTCTCGTATTCCTCTAATCTATCGTCGAATGGGTCTATTTCATCTAACCTACCTTTTTTATATAAAAAAAATAAAATATCTTCTACCGAACCAAATATTTTAACCAATTCTTCTACATCATCATAAAAATCCTCAATTACATTATCAACAGTCATATTATTTATATTTAGATATTACTTGTTGTACATCATCTCTCATTAAGAAATCTACAACATCCTGTTTTAGGTGTTTTGTAGAACAAAATTTATTAAAAAATATTTCAGGTATATAATCATATTCATCTTCCCATGTTTCAAATTGGTAACCTTCCGGAGTTAAGTCTTTTTCTAGGTCAGCCCAATCCTTCTCTCTTAACGACGCAACGTTAATAGTATGAACACCCTCAGAATCAATTAGAAGGTCACCCACTCTTAAATAAGCGTGAATTAGTACCTCATCAATAATATCATCATCATCGTCTATCCTTTCAGCCATAATTAAATGGTACTTTATATCAACATAAGGCATTATCTCTTTAAAACACTTAATTAAATACTCCGCAAAAAAATGACAATGACCAAATTGATAATCGTTTCCAATTTTGAATTTTTCCATATACTATATTTATTAATAAATACCACTAAACACATTTAAATTATGTCACATCCAATAATTCACTCAAAATCTTCAGTTAAAAAATGGGGTGGTAAATGGGAAGACTACATTCACATACATAATTGGTTCGACGAAACAAAGTCATGGGTCGGTAATTCATATCATAGAATGTTTAGACACCACTCAGAAGGTGTTTTCGAATGCGAGAAGACCTTTGGCGAACATTTCGAGAATAGTGATGGTAAAATAGTTTACACTCGTTACGTGGGAGAACAACACGTAAAAGAAGATTGTTATAACTACATTCCTTCGGCAAAAGAATGGGTGAACGCAATAGACTCTAAAGAAAAACCGGTTTGGATGATAAGAACCTTGAAAATTGACACAGACTAACATATTTATATTAAAACAAAAAGACTATGGAAATTAAATTAACCGAAGAACAACAAAAAACTTTAACTCTATTTGCATATTACTGTAGAGGTTATGGTGGTAATGAAGTTTCAAGAGAATATTACTACCAAAGTGGTTATGAAGAATGGAAAGACGACTATTGGGTAGTACAATACGGAAGTAACATAGAATCTTACGACGCAATAGATGAGCTAATAGACACTTTAATTAGAGATAACGATTTAGAAGAACTTGCGGATGACGATAACTATATGACATTAGAGTTTGAAATAGATTGTGTCGAAAGAATTTTATCAATCAAAGCGTCGGAAAAAGTTATATCACAAGAATATTCCGTGGATAGCATAAAAGTTTCAGATTATACCAACGATAAAGAATTAGTAGATTTTTTTAGCGACATGAGGTCCCAAGGTTTCACCACAGGTGTGGTTAATTTTGAAGGTAGTGATGATAATGGTGCCGTTGAGGATATTATATCACTATTCGGAAATACGAATGCTTCAGAACCGATTAACGACGATATAGAGAGATTATGTTACTATATGTTAGAACAATATCCCGGGTGGGAAATTAATGAAGGGTCTCAAGGTCAGTTTGATTTTGATTTCGAAGAAGGTACAATTGAATTAAAGTACGGCCAAAATATTGAGGATGATATGGCGATAGACTTTAGGGGTATCGGTAAATTTTAACAAAAAAAAAGGTGTCTTATTAGTACACCTTTTTTTTATAGTTTAATACGTAAATTCAAACTCAACATTTTCATCAGTTAAGTACTGTTTATTATTACGAGTTATCATATCTTTAATATTTTTTTCAATTCTTTCTTTAACTTCATCACTTAGTTCTTCATCACTCACTACCATCTTTCTATCAATAACTTCACCAGCCTTAACAATATCAATCTTAATCAAAAGTTTACCATCGTTAACCTCAATATCTTTATATATAAAACTAGCTCTGTGAGGAGTTTCACCGTAAGGTGCATATACATTTACAAGTTTTCTTTTTCCAACAAATTCATCATTAAACACATCAACAAAACCACTAACTCTTTGAGTAGATATATCATCCATTTTTGCTCTACCTGACCTAATTAAATTTAACTCTTTGGTTGTGAGATATGTAACCTTATCATCCAACCCTGAATTATATCTCACAGGATTAACGTCCGACATTTGTCTTCCCGTCGAAGGCGAATAAGTATCTAAGTTACCATACCACTGACCACCAATAAATAAAAATATTGGGTACCATTCATAAGATAAAACCACATAATACCACTGATTCTCATTATTCACATCCCATAAACCCTCAAGATTCGACCCTTTAAACGGTATTTTTCCAACACTATATTCATAAGCCGTAGAGTTTGTAACTCTTTTCTGTTTAAATTCTTTGAAGTTTTTGAATTCATCATGAGTTATATTTTCATAGTCCCCCATAATTCTATAGTTTTGAGTATAAACCTCATAATAGAATCTTCCGGCAGATTCAGGCTCACCTATAGTTGGCATCATACCTCTCACAAATTTAAGTAAGTCGTCTTTTTTCGGGTATTTAAGTTTGTTCTTATTTAGGTACTTAAATAACGATATTGTCTGTCTATTTAAAGGATTTTCATCCTCACCAAATTGTTCTTTAATAGTTCTATGTATAATATTCCTTAACATTATTTCAGATATTTTAATTTATATATTGTAGAATTTATTAGTTTCTCAACATTATCAATCTCATTCTGAAGATAACTTTCTTTGAAAAATTCTCTAAGTTTTTGAACCTCTTTTTCCAAATCTTGGAAGTACTTAACTACCTGAGAATTATTTTGATAGTTTACAATATCATAAGACTTATAACCCTCAATAATACCATGTTTACCTTGATAGGATTCTGTAATATCATCAATTAAATCAACAATTGTATCGTAATACCCCTCTAACGCTTTGTGTTCAGCATATGATTTAGTCTGTAAATGAAGTACATGAGCTTGAGTTCTTGAATGAAATAATTTGGATATCATTTCTTCACAACCTTTTTTTCCTTCTTTCTGTTCTTTAATTAACCTATTATTAACAGCAACATCACTAAATTTTTTATTTATTATTATCTTAGTCATCTTTTCGTTTATTTATAAATATAACTATATTTATAAATAAATAATAAAACTATGAATAATAACCCATCTGTTTTAGAAAATTTACCGGATAAAGTATTAAGAATCGCGTTAAGCATAATTAAACCTGCATATAGTGGAGATTATGATGATTTAAAAAACTATGATTTCACATCTGTTTGTGATGAGGTTATCCAAATGACTTCACTGAGAGATAACGACTACGCAGAGATGGAAGACTATAGTTTCTTATATGAATTATTAACCTTGAACCCTGATTTTGAGTCCTTGCCTGACGAACCCTTAATCAGACCAAATTTTAATCAATTCACTATAGATTGGGAGGTTGAAGAAAGAAGAACATATAACGAAGTTTATCAACATTCCTCAGGCTCATATAATTCAAATGGTTCTGATTTACCAAATCTTTTTAGTTTTACATTTATGGAAGGACAGTTTGACCCAATGGACGGTAAGCTGATTTCTGACTTTATAAGTGATTCCGAGTTGATAGACAATTATTTCGTTGGAGATTCAATTAAGAAAATTTAAATATTAAAATTCTTAGTCTCCAAATCCTTTTCCGCAATAGTTAATTTACTATGGTTGAATTCTCCATCAGTTAATTCCATTAGCTTACCCATTATTTCACTAAATCTAACCCACACAATGGAACCTTCATTTTCAGGTGAGTAATCGTTATCAACTAAATATTGAACAACAGTATTCTCCTCTAAAGTTATAAATCCGTGAGCGAACCCTTTAGGTACTAATACCTCATCCCCCGGACTCATCTCAAACATATGAACGTCCATAAACGTTTCAGAACCTTTTCGGATGTCAACAACGACATCTAATAAACTACCATCAATTACCTTAACTAATTTAGATTGAGCGTATAACCCCGTTTGAAAGTGTAACCCTCTTAGTGTGAATTTATTTGGGTTTATACTTATATTACTTTGAATCCAAGTCTTATTAAACACCCCATTATTATAGGTCAACTTTAACGGTGCAAATACTCCTCGATTATCTACAAATACTTGATTCTTCTTTATAATTGGTTCTTCCATTATTTTTTTTCTTTAGCAATTCTTTTCAAATACTCACCGTAACTATTTTTACGATACTTATCCGATATTTTTAATAACTCTTCTTTAGTTATCCATTTATGGTTATAAGCAATTTCCTCCAAACAACCTATTTTTATTCCTTGTCTATCTTCAATACTTTGGACGTATTGACCCGCCTGTGTTAGTGACTCAAATGTGCCGGTATCTAACCAAGCAACACCCCTTTTTAATCTTTGAACCTGTAAATCACCCTTTTCTAAATAAACCTTATTGACATCAGTTATTTCCAACTCACCTCGACTTGAAGGTTTGATATTTTTAGCAACCTCAATAACCGTATTATCGTAAAAATATAGTCCGGGTATCGCGAATCTTGACTTAGGTATTACAGGTTTTTCCTCAATACTTGTAACTTTATTATCCTTATCAAAACTAACAACACCATATCTTTCAGGGTCATTAACTTCGTAAGCAAAGACCATACCCCCTTTAAGGGACTTAATTCTTTTTTTAGTTTTAGAGAAATCAATTCCGGAGAATATGTTATCCCCTAATATTAAACATACGCTATCTTCACCAATAAAGTCTTCCCCTAAAATAAAAGCGTCCGCTAGTCCAACTGGATTATATTGTATTTTATATTCGAATCTGCATCCAAATTGACTTCCATCACCTAAAAGTTTCTTAAACAATTGATTGTCATGTTCCGAAGTTATTATTAAGACATCTTGAATACCCATAGACATTAGTGTCGATATTGGATAATATATCATAGGTTTATCATAAACAGGTAGTAACTGTTTAGATATCGATACCGTAAGTGGGAATAACCTAGTTCCTAACCCACCCGCTAAAACAATTCCTTTCATCCTTTAATTCTTTTTGTCAACCAATTTTTTAATCTTGTATTTTGAATATCTCCAAACTCGTTTATATATCTACCACTATCTAAGGTATATCTTCTATCGTGACCTAACCTATCCTCAACGTATTTGAATTTTACTTCTTCACCTAAGATATCACCTACCATCGATATTATCTCATTATTAGTATATAATTCTCCGGTACCAATATTATAAACCTTTTTTACTTTATCTGAAGTCAATAAAGTATAAATAGCCTTAGAGTTATCGTCAGCGTGTATCCATTCTCTAATGTGTTCACCATCACCATATACCGGTATTTCTTTACCTTCTTTTATCGATTTAATAATTTTAGGTAAGAATTTTTCATCATGTTGATTCTCACCATAATTATTACAGGTTCTACTAATCAAATATGGTAATCCAAAAGTCCTTCCAGCCGCCATAACTAACATATCTGAACCTACTTTAGTTGCTGAATAATAAGAACTACCAACAAGATTAAAGTCCTCATCACTTATTTTAAAACCTTCATAATCGTCCATATCCCCGTAAACTTCATCTGTTGAGATATGAAAAAACTTTTTGAGGTTTTTATTCTTTCTAGAAACTTCCAATAGGTTATAAGTTCCCTCAACATTTGTCTTAACAAATGGTAACCCATTCTTAATCGAATTATCTACGTGTGATTCAGCTGCGAAATGAACAATATACTCGTACTTACCTAAATCTTCTTCAGTGATATTACAAATATCTTTTTTTAAGAATTCGACATCACCCTTAACATTATTTAAGTTAGACGCGTAAGTAAGGTTATCAATAATCATAACCTCGTGTTTGGTATTTTCTAAAACATAATTTACGAAATGGGAACCAATAAACCCAAAACCCCCTGTTACTATAATTTTTGACATAAAAAAATCTTTACCTAATAATAAGATAAAGATTTCTAAATGTAAAATGTTATTATAAATTATTGTCCAATAACAATATCATCTAAATTAATACCCTCTAAACCTTGAGGTGTTTCAATGAATTCATCATACATAAATGATTTGACAACAGCTATAATACTTTGTTCAGCTTGCGCTATTTTACTTTCTTGCCAATCCTCTAATTGTTCGTTATCATCCATTTCTTCCCACATTTTATTTGCTAAAGTAGATATGGTAAATAATTGTTTCTTAGCCATAGAATGACTATTCTTATCTTCTTTAACCGTTTTAACCTTATCGGATAACATTCTTAATTGTTCTTCAGATACTATAATATTTTTTTTCATCGTTCTATAATTTATTAATAAATATCGGGAAAAAGAAAAAGGAGGGGTTAACCTCCTTTTTTATTGGGACCGATTGGTTTAAATTACCGGTCAACTCCACCATCCTATTTTTTATTGAGAATTAGGAAAACTCAGTTGTCGATGACACACGAAGACCATCAATTATTGTGTCATAGTGTTTTGGGTCATTAAAAAATGAGTCCTGTTCATTACTTTTATAATATTCCTCGTTCACGGATAAACCATCGGGTTGTCCCCACTCAAACGCCATATCTAAAAAGTCTTGTGGCTCTATTTCTTCACCGTATTCATTTACAACCCTACCAGATAAAATAAACTCAATCAATTCATCTTTA
>TARA_R110000803_G_scaffold69326_1_pt1 | contig 18903 bp, 24 predicted proteins | sample TARA_R110000803 | Tara Oceans TARA_R110000803 (sample SAMEA4397772) | marine metagenome | biome: Polar Biome; feature: [SRF] surface water layer (ENVO:00010504); material: water (ENVO:00002006), including particulate matter (ENVO:01000060) such as... | depth 5 m | reverse complement strand
TCTGGTCGTGCAAACCTTGCCGTTCGGCTTGTTTCTTTTAAACGATTTCTTTCAGGGTCTAAATCAATAGCTATTCCCCACGAATGCAATGACCAAGAAGAACCACCGCGCATTTTTCTGTAATTAAAACAACCTCCGAATAAATCAATTCCTAATTCAACTATTTTTTCATATCCGTATTCTTTAAGTAAATCATAAAACACAGCTTTAAAGTTTTCCGCCACGTCTTTATGGCAACTCATCCGCTTAACCTTTGTGCTTTTGTCCCAAGCTAAACGCATTGGATAGGGCAAGTCAATTACAGTTAGATAACCTTTGCCGGTTTCGTTTGGCGTGCCGTACTTTTTTTTGATCTCGTTTGTTGTCATTTCAAAATGTATATTAAAACACCGCTAAAAATCGCACCACCAATTAAAGATAAGTTTCTTTGTCTTTTAAACTTTTTAATTTGCTTTTCTTTGCTGACTATTTCATCTTGCATATCTTCAACAACAACGTCTTTAATTTGTATTATTTCTTGCAAGTGTTCAATAGTTTTATCCTGCAAAATAACAATGTTTTCAAGGTTTTTAATTTCTAATTTTTGCACCCCAATTAAACTGTCTTGAAAAAAAACAATATTTGCCGTGTCGCTTTCAATTTTAGCTTGTGATAGCTTTGTACTTAAATTGTAATTGATGCGCTTAAACGCCTTTATTTTATCCTTTTTTGCAGTTGTTTGAATGATTATACTATCCACTTCCAATTGTTTGCGTTCGACAATTTTAGTAATTCTGTTTTTTGTAGGCAAAACTTTCTTTTCGCAATTTGAAATATACCCTAAAACAAACACAACAACAAATAAAATAAAGCATTTTAATTCATTCATTGTTCAATTTCTCTTTTTATGTCTTTGATTTTGACAATTACTTTTATCGACTCCATTGCTCTATCTGACAAACTTTTTCCAGTCAATAGCTTGAAGCGAATGTTTATGATTATAGCTTCATACACGATAATTAGCAAGGCTGCAAATCTCGTTACTATAAAATGCTTTGATCCAAAGAAAGCGAGCAAGTGTATGTCGGTAGGGTAAATTAAAACCAATATCGCAAGGTAAGCGATAAAAAACTTAAAGAAATTTTCTCCTGCATCTTTGTACATCTCACATTTTGTACCTCTGCTCTTTTTGGAACGTTTCACAATGATTAAATCCAAAACAAAACGAGAAGTAATTACCAAAAGCACCACTAATAAGGTAGCGTAAATTGGTGCATAAAAAGCTATTACCGAAGTGAAAAACGCTGCAAAGAATTTGAAGAAAATAGTTGTTTTCATTACGCTTTTTTCAATGCTTGTAAAGCTGTTAAAATCCGCGAAACATCCACAAGGTTAAACGCCCCCTTTGTTGTGGCAACGTTTAACGCTTGTTCGATAATTTGTATGGCTTGTTCCTTTTCCATTTTATTCTGCTATTGGCAAATCAATAACTACTTCAAAACCTTGTTTTTCAAGTTCTGTTTTAACAAGGTTGTGAATTACATCCAAGTCTTGTTTTAGCCCTAACATTTCAAGCATCATTGATTCTGGTAAATTTGTTGCTACTGTTTCCCAATTTAAAACAGCTTCTTTATTTAACCCACTTCTCAAAAGAACTTGAGTTTTTAATCCATCGGGCATTGCTACATATTGCAATCTAACGTACAATTGAGGTGCTTCAATTTCTGTATTCTTAATCTTTGTATTACTTACTAAAAGTGCCATAATTATTTATTTTTTAAAAGTTTATTTTTATTGATATGCTGGTATTCGATATTGATTGTTGTTTTCATCGGTTACTGTAATCCAATTTGTTGGCGTTGTGGTGTTTGAGGGTGCGGTTCCACCTAAAATGCCCGAACCTATAAGCATTGAAAAACCACCAAAAGTGTTAACGCCAATCGACAACGACGAGTCTAACCCCATAGATATTGTTGAATTACCGCTTTGAATTAACCCAAACGTAGGATTCCACGCGGAATAATTAGAAATCACTATTTTATTTTCATTTATTGCCATTCCTATATTTACGGATGGTTCGCCAAAGGAAAATTCTACCGTACCAAAGGAATAAAGATTATTCATAACGTCAAGGTTCAAAAAATTCGAATTTTGAACCGCGCTAATTTTTGCAAGTCCATTAAACTCATATGTTGGTGAACCATATAAAACCCCTTGTTGAATTTTAGAATCCACAAAAGTTCCATTACTATTTATTGGTAAAAAACCACTTGTTGGATTTACTGATGCGCCACCAGCACCATATAATTCTGTAAAATTATCATTTGTTTTAATGAACGCGTCTCGTACAAAATCTCCCGTTCCGTCGTTTGGGCTTGCCCCTACATTAATTTCTTGTTGTGCCATAGTTATAATTGTGTTGTATCGGTTGTTAAGTTATTATTATCTGATGAAAATAGCGTTGTATCTGCTCTCAAGGCATACGTTACCCAGCAAGTTGGCGCCGATTCATCGTTTATTGCGTTTGTACTCCAAAGCGTATCTGTTCCAAACGCTCCGTTTTCTTCCATTGCGCAGTAAACGCTTCCCCAATTTATGTTATTTGCCATTGATTATTTCTTCTATAAACTCACTTATTCCAGCAAAAGAATGGCTTGCGCTATTTGGGAATATCTCGTTTTTAAATACAGTTGTAACTTCATCAGAAAGCAATAGGTCAACGTGGTAACCATCAGCATAAACTGGTGCTGTTAGTTCCTCTCCAGCTTCATCATACGTGCCGTTTGTCAGTACAATCTTACCAATGTAAACAACCGCGTGAACACCCTCGGCAAAAGACATTGTATCTTCAACTTCAACTTGTATGCCTTTAGCAATTAAGTCAGCAATAGCTGCTTCTCTATCTGTGTATTTTAGTTTTACTTCTCTCATTATGTTGTACGTTGTATTATTTTTTCATCTGATAAAACTGTTTTGTAAATATCAATTCCTTTAACTTTTCCGTAAAAAGGAGTTGAATTATTAACACCCGAATCAAAACCAAATCTATTTAATGTGTTTTCTGGAAATAAAATTCCAGTTGTATTTGTTTGAATAAGTGTACCATTAGCCCACAAACGCATATTTGTTTCATTGTAAGTAACTGCAATTTTATTAAACTGAGTGTTGTCCGCTAAACTAGCAGTTGCAACATAAGTAAAAACACCTCCAATAACGATATAAGCAATAAAGTTTATATTATTTGACCCATAATAAAATATTATTCTATTTGTATTTGAGCCATTGCTTAAAGAAATCATTCTGGTTGTTCCGTCATTTGCTAAAGCTGCAATGTCTAAAATCACAGTACCTTGCTTGCTTCCAATTAAGCTACTTATTCCAGTTTTACTTGCTGCATCAGCCACCCTTGTTACTGTGCTTGCTACTGTAGGGATATAGGATGTTGCGGAAGAGCCTTGTTCTAATTGAGCACCCCAAATGTAAAATGATTCGCCATTTGTGTTATAGGCTCTTGCTGGAGATTGTTGATAGTTTCCAGTTGAAGTTGCTGTTACAGTTGCAGAAACACGAACCCACTCACCATTTACAATTTGGTTTGTAACAAATATAACTTGATTTGTAGCTAACAAAAATCTAAATTCAGTTACATTAACTCCTTTAATCCAAGCTGAAAGTGTATAAGTATTTCCAGCAACAATTGATGACACTTGCGCTATTCTTGATGTAGATAAATTTGTGAAAGTACATAGGGATGCGTTATTACCGCCAAAAGGGTCAGGTTGATTATAGGTTATACTTTGAAAACTCTTAATCCAACTAGCATTATTAAAATCCTCACTATAAGTAATTAAATTAGTTCTTTGTGGCTCTACCAATATACTAGGGCAACCTCCGCCAGTATAGTCTATTGATGGGATGTCTAATCTATCTGTTGTTGGGAAGTAAGGTTTAGCTGTTGTGCCAGTGTTTAGTTGTGCGCCCCAAAGGTAAATACCACTTGTACCATCACCAGCAAAATTTTCAATTCTTCCAGAATTTGACAATGGAACAATTGCAATAATAATTCTTCCATTTAGTCCTGCTACCGAGTTTAAAGTATAAATACACTGATAAAAACCATTACCCGCATCTACAATTTCCGCAATGCCAGCTCCACTAGAAGAACCAAGTGTTCCGCTGCTTAAATCAAAATTTTGTGTACCAGCTTCAAAACCAGTTGACCCAGTAATTTGCAAAACATAATTTCCAGATTTTGCAAATATACTTTGAGTATAAGGAATTTGGCCAGTACTAGAAGAAAAACTAATTTGTTGAAATAAAAAATGATTAGTATATGAAGTACTTGGTATTAATAAATCTGCTGTCAATGTTCCATTAGGAGCAGTTGTAGCATTAGTAGATATTGTTGTATTCGATTTACTCCAAGCTGCATTATCAAACTGCTCACTATAAGTAAATAAATTATAAGGCAACTCCTCAACCAAACCCTCTGAATTTACCCTTGTCTTTGTTGATGCTCTAGTCCACGTTAAATCACCGCTTCCGTCAGTAGGCTTAACAGCGTATAGCTTGTCCTCTTTGTATGCGTTTGGCGTTATAATTAAAGATGCCTCGTCGTATAAACTCATTGTATTTTATTTAAGTCGATTAATGTATTAATAACGCAATCGTTAGCTTCAAAAGTTCCACTATCAGCCGCCACCCTTGTTTGAAAAGCTAAATTTGCAACACCCATAGCACCAATAATATCTGTATCTGCCGACCAACTCACATAATGAGAAGCACCCCATCCAATTTGATTGTTTGCCGTAGCTTGTCCAAAGCCGATAATGTTTTTATTTGCACCTTGTCCCCAATCATTTGCCATTGTTTTCCTTTTTAATTTTTGCCAAAAATATCTTTAGCTTTTTAATGTTTTCCTCTTTTGGTTTATATTGCTTCAAATGAACCATCCAGTGTAGTTGTTAGTTGTATCTGGGTACATATCTCCGTTGCTATTATCGTTATACTCTGGGAATAAATCTTGATTGAAACTCATGTAATCAATAAAGCGTTCTGTGTAATGTTGTGCAATGCTTCTTTCCTTTTCAATCAAAAAATCAACTTCATTTTTATCTACGTTTTCGCTATTTTCAGATGAATGTTTATACACTCCCTTGTTGCTAATTGTGTACGCCGCGAATGGCAGGTATTCCGCCATCGCCCAATGCACTAACATAGGTTTAACGTACTTATTTACTAGTATCTGATAATTACCCGTTAAATTGTCTGCAATAACATCTTCTTGCAATTTCTCTAAAAGTTGCGTTCCTAGAATATTCTGAACGTGGATGTCTTGTGATATCTTTATAAACTGAATAAATTTATCAATGTCAACGTTCCCGCCAAGCGCGGTTAACGTTACTAAATCATCTCTTGTTATTAATAGTGCTGTTGCCATTATTTCGCGTCGCTTGGTAAATTTCTATTATTTGGGCTAAATCCTTTTAAAGGTAAGTTGTTTGGGTAGATTGAAACTTCGTAAGGATTTGTAACTTTGTAGCCTTTTACCTCCGCTGCTCTAGTTCCAATTTTATCGTAGCCGTCCTCAATTTTATTTAAGTCTAGCATAAACGTAACGCGCTCCCATTTGTGATGGCATCGAGCGCCACCTTTAAACTTAAAAATGTCGTATGTGTTTGCTCCGTTTTCTCCAAAGCCAGCGTTAACTCTTCTACCACTCATTTCATCAATATCTTCTTTGCGAAACAGTCTATCTTGTTTAGCCATCATTGCCGTACAAAATTCCCTATCTGGAGTTTTATTCCCCGTATATCTGTATCTTACTTTGAAATACTTTAATTCCCCAACTTTTCTATCTTGTGCGCTCTTTTGTTTCTCTTTTGGACTACCAGTCTGCACGAAGTTATAAACCTTGCTTAAAAGGCTTTGTTTAGGCTCTAGGCTGCTCTCTGCTTCCATTAAAGCAATGTCTAGTTCCTCATCGTTATCGCCCGCGTCTCTTGCATCTACTTCCGACCATTCCGCACCTAGCTGGTTTTCATCAACCATTGCCAAAATTGTATCTAATTCACTTTGTGCGCTTAAATTTGTACCAGTTTCCTCCGCCACTTGGTCTGTACTTTGTGCGTTTTCAAGGTCTGTAAACTCTAAAGGCTTTAACGTTTTAAAGAATAGGTTTAAACTAATATCGTTAAAAGCAAGTATTTTATCCAAAGATTCCAATATCTCGTCTTGAATAGGCTTAATAACCATATTGTTAAATAAGATAAAGCTATTTTCTAACTCGTCCGCATTTGAGCTAAAACCGCTTGCATTTGCAATACCAAAGATTAAAGGCGATGTTACTGAATGTCCTAGCATTATCTTTCTTACACACTCTTCAGATAGGTAGGTGTAATGGTCTGGAGCATCTGCTAAAGGCAAAGATTCGACTGTTGTGGCAGCTTCTTTGTTATCGTTAAAAGCAACTATAACTTTTTGCCCTTTAGAACCCGTTAAAATTGACTTAACTTTATTTGTAATTATGCTTTGTTGTTCTGGAGATGGTGTGCCGTTATTGAAATTTACTACGGTACGCCCAGAAAATCCATTTTGAACCTCGTTAATAAGATAATCTCCAACCTCCTCTTCTAATACAGAATAAGGTAGGGACGCTTGATAGTCTGGATAGGCATAATATTTCATCCCAACAGAATAAGGCATAGAAAATAATACCTCAACTTTATCTTTAGAAGTTCCAAAAGCGGAAAATCTTTTAGGCTTGAATTTTTTTGTATCTGTCCAATCGTCGGAATAGTAATATCCTTCAATTTCTCCGTCTGCATTACATTTTTCAGTACGCAAAAGGTTAACTGGCATATGGTAAGCCTTTAGGATTTTGTCGTGTTTGTCGTTATAGTGAACTTGAAAAGCAAATTGACCTAACATTTTTCTATCCATTGCAATTTTTCGCAAACAGTCTGGATTGAATAACGCCATCATTTGTGCGTATTCGTTTGGCTTTCTTGAAGCGTCAACCGCGGACAATCCACGACCATAGATAAGGCGCGAAATGGAGTTAATTATAGCCCCATTTGTTGTTGAGTTAACGTATCTATCCACCAAAAATTGGAAATAGTTGTTATCCTCGCCAAACTCAACCCATTCATCTCGTTTAGATTCTTTGATTATTGGGTTAGTGTACGCCGAAAGCTGTACAATATGTATATTATCACTCATAAACTATGAACGTGTTAGATGTTGTATTTGATTTATATTTTCCATCGTTTACAGAAAAGTTTACGATGTCTTTATCGGTGCAAAATATCTTACCTTTGTACACTATATCAGCCCCGTTTAAAAGCGTTAGGGTGTAAAAGTGCGCTTCAACTAAAGAAAATTCCGCGGATATGGTGTTAACATAGTCTCCATTTGTTTGCGAAATTATGTCTACAACTGTCGATTCATTACTTTGTTCATCAGTTAACACCATAGCGTCAAAAGCCCCGCGTGAGATAAAGTTTATTGTTTGCTCGGATGTCGAAGTTGTTAAGACTATCATACTATATTAACGTTAAAAGTTTAAAAGTGTTTTTTTTATCTATATTTGTAGAAACAAAAACAAAGCAAATGATTTACGATAAAACAACAAACTTCGCGGCGCAAGAAATAACATCTATAAATGGTGGTAGTTTTTTAGATGCAAACAACATACTTTGGAAATATGTTAACGGCAATTGGATAGGCAAAAGAAGCGTTTTTACTTTCGACTTCCGTTCGTGTTGGTTAGAAAATACCACTATTGAAAATGTCAAAAGTTGGTGGTGCGGAAAAGATGCGGACTATTTAGAAATATTTGTAAATAAAAAAGGGTAGCCATAAGCCACCCTAATTTCAACAATAATAGTTTCTTAAGCTGTTATAACTGTTGCAGTTCCAAAAGCAGTAATCAATTCCGCTTCTGTTGCTACGTCAATAATGTTAGCCAAAACCTTTTCAGTACCTACGAATGTAAGTGTGTAACCTACTAGGTCACCCATTGCAGTACCGTTTGCTACCGCGGCAGTTGTTAACTCCATACCATGCTCTAAACCAGCCAAGAAAAATTGGTTGTTTCGGTTTTTAACAATAACGTGAGGACGACCATACGCCAAAAGTTTAACTGATTTATGCGTTGAAGCATCTTGTTTTTTTAAGACAACTGACAAAGTTTGCTCTACAAATGAAGTTCCGTTGTCACGAGAAGTATTAAATACTTGCTCGAAAGAATTTGTACCTTTCAATTCGTATTTGTATAGAGATGTAACGTTTGCCACAGCGTCAATAACATCATCTGTTTGAGTTATATCCGTTGGATAAGCGTAATCTCCATAATTTATAAAGTAGATTGCATCAATTCCGCCCACCGCGTCCTTACATACTTCTAATCTACCGTTTGCTAATTCACAAGCCATAATTTTTTGTATTTTAAAGTTATAAAAAAAGGGATGGCATCTTACCACCCCCTTGTTAATTCAATTGAAGCTAATTTTAGTTAGCAGCGTTTGTAATTCCGTATGTTACCAAATCTTCAGCAAAACCATATTTTGCATCAGCAGTAAATCTCATCACTACACGAACGTTTTGACTTCCGTCAATTTCGCCCATATCCAAAACTTTAACTTCGTTCATATCATTCAACAAACCAGTCGCAAAATACAAGTTTGATTTTTGAGATAATAAAGCAGTTCCGTTTGCAAGACCATTAGCCATAAAGATTTTAACACCGTCAAAGAATAAATCTCCTAGAACTTGGTTAGTTCCTTTGTTGTCATATCCATTTGCTCCAACTCCAGCAGCAGCAAAGCCACCCAAAGCGCGAACGTATGCTCTGTAAATGTTGTTAGAAACATACAAAGTTAAATCTTCTTTTCCGTACAATGCAGCAGGACAAGCGTCAACGATTTTACCTAGTTCAGCAATAACGTTTGCAGCAGTAATAGTTGTTCCAGCAATTTCTTGTGCAGCAGGCAAAGAAGCATCTGTTGTAAGTTGCGTCATAATTCCTGCAAACTCTCCAGCTGTTGCGTTAACACCAGACCAGATTGAAGTTTCCATTCCAGCAGCAACTTTTTCAGAAGCGTGTGCAATTAAGAAATCAGCAAATGATTTTGGAAGTGTATCGAATGCAGAGTAACCCATAGAAATTGCATCCCAATCGGAGCGAAAATCTGATTTGCAAAGGCTCAAATTTACTTGAAAGCTCTCGGGTTGTAAAACTCTCTCTGTCAACGTAATAGTAGAAGTTGGGTCGAAATCACAAGTTGCATTTTTGATGATTCCATCAGTAGCAACTTTTTTGATTACTTGCTTGAACTTTACGTTAGGCATAATTGTAACCGCCTGTGCGTCTAATGTTGGTGCAGACAATAAAGCCGCGGCAATATATTTTCCCGCCGCGGTTCCGGCGTAACTTGTTGTAATTGATGTTGTTGTAGGCATAATATTTAATTTTTAAATGTTGTTTATTTTGTTAAGGATTCTTTCCATTTGAGAAATTCCGCCTTTCTTGCCGTATCTTACGCGTTCGATTGGGTTCTCATTTTCTGGATTGTAAGAAATTGGTTTAGGCTCTTCTGACAATTCAACAGGTGCAACTTCTTCTGTCGCTTCCACTTTTGATTGTGCAGAAAGTGCTACTTTCAATTCTTCGATTTCTTTTTTTAATTCTTCAATTTCAGAAGAAAAATGTGATTCTTTAGTTGTTGATTCAATTACTTTTTTTGCTATTGGGTTAACTGCTTTTTCAGCTTCAACCTCAATTTCAACTTCTGCTTCTGGAGCAACTTCTTCTTCAACCATTGCTTCTTTAATTTCAGAGATAATTCCCTCCTCAACTACTACTAGCATCATTGAATTTTCAAGTTCATATTCTCCAATCGGCAAAGGGATTCTCTGCTCATCTTCTGTGATAATAAAAACTTCGTTCCCAGCTTCAAACATTTCAGCTTCCAAAACAGTTGTACCGTCAACTAGTTTCATCATTTCAAGTTTAACCTCCATTCCTAGTAAGGTTCTAACTTTATTTAAAATTGATTTCTCTTTCATATTTATTATTTATGTTATACTATAATAACGTATTAACTTTTCTTTGTTTTGTTTTTAACCGTTTTGGCGTACTGTTGTTCGCACTCCGTTATCTTCTGAACGTGTTACCACCTCTGGTGTTGCACTTGCCGTCTGACCTATTCCTTGCGCTTGTAGCGAACCATCGCAACACTTACTAGAATACTTGCCGTTTTTACATAGACAGCCTCTCTTACTTCCCTCCGTGGGGCTTACTTTACTTTGTGTTTTTTTAGCCATAATTTTAATATTTGTGATTTTGTGTTCTTTGAATGAAATAAATTACATTGTAAATAGAGCCAGAATCAGAAGCTAAAACATCAACCTCTAAACCGTTTGCTACAACATCTGCATCTGAATAATATTGAAAAGTTTTAGAAAATGTATGCTCTACGTTATTGCCTTTTGGAAAAGTTATAGTATCTCTAATTCTGTCGTATGGATTCAATCCGCCACCTTGTAAATACAGTTCGATGTGTCCGTTTGCGTTGCTTATTTTAGCTTTAAATGCAATAGTAACAATATACACGTCTCCGTCGTTTTCTGCTCTTAATTTATTTGAAGAATAATAGTCTATTTCGGAGTGAATATGTGTATCAACAATATTTCCCGCGTTGTTTGGCAAAGTAAATGCCGAAGTTGAAAAGGCATACGGTGCAATACTCGTGTATTGTGTGTCATCATACCTAGCCCAACCTAAGCCCATTTTATCTGATTGAGGAGGAAAAACTCTAACCTGCTCTCCATTGAACCCCATAAACAAAGATTCATCTGTAACCTGCATAGCGCCCTGCTCAATATTTACAGCATCTACTTCCGATTGACTTACTTCTTGAACGTGAACTCTAAACGAAGTGTTTATCATTTTAAGATTTCTTTAAGTTGATTAATGATGCTGTACTTTTCGTTTTCAGCCATTGACATTTCTAATTTGTCGGCAAAGTAGCCCTCTATTGAAAACCCTTTTACCTTACCATCTTTGACATCATTCCAAACCTTATCGTTATCAACTTTCATTGAAATCATCCAAGTGCCTTTTGGCAAACTAAAACCATATTTTACAGACTTGTCGTGTACATCATCTTCGATTAGCCAAGATTCTACAACCGTCATTCCCTCAATTTTCTTTTCGTGTTCTTGCGTTGCTTTAGACTGATTACCATTCTTAAAGAATAGTTCCATAGCTTGCCTAACCGTTGCTTCTGAAAAGAATATTTCAAACTCCTCTTTTGTTTTCTCGTTTACTCGGTATATCTTTTTATTTGGTATCAAAGCAGCCCCCATCAAAATGCGCTTTTCTGCATCAATTTCTTTGAGCATTATTTTATCCTCTTTTAAGGCAATAAAGTTTTCTTGTATCGCAGGATTTTCTACGATAGAAACGGCATCTATTCCGTTTGTTTCGTCTTTGCTGTCAATTATAAGTTCAATAAGTTTCATACTATAATAACGTTAAATTGTTAAAGTGTTGCGTTTTCTATTCTGTTTCGGTCAAGTGATTGCGCGCTTGAAACGTCGCCACTAACTACGTAGGCTTTCATCGGTTGATTTTGCAATTGAGATAGTTGATTTACGTTTGAGTTTCCTACGATGTTAAAAGATGGGGCTTGTTGTTGTACATCTGGTAAAGATGCTCCACCGCCTCCACCACCACCGCCTCCACTTGGAGAACCTCCTCCGTCAAACTTTTGTGAAGCTATTTTTTTAACGTTTAGTAAGCCGGCTGTAATTGCAGCAGCAGCTGCTAAAGGGGCTAATATCGGGCCAGCAGGGCCAGTTGACGCAATCATAGAAGCATAAGCAGCCGTAGCAGCCTTATAAGTATCAATAGTTGCTCCTGCAATGTTTACAGCTTTCTGTATATCAAACGCCTTTTTTTGTTGCTTTCTACTTTTGCCAGCAAACAATTCCGCAAGGTCTCCTATAACTGACAACCCATCTTTAACACCTTGAATTTTGTCGTCTTTTTTCTTTTTTTCAATTGCAGCTAGTCTATCGGCTTCTTTTTCTTCTACCGCAATTATATCTCTAGATTTTGCTTCTGCAATTATTTTTAACTGTTCGGCATTTCCAATAGCTGCTTCTTCAAGTGTATAATATTTATCATTTATAGCTGTTCTTTCTCTTTCTACTTGCGTTAAACCAGCTTGTGTGTTTTGTTCTTGTAATGCTTCTATTTGATCTAAATATTCATTTTCTGCTTGAATTTTAAATTGTTTTGCTTTTTGATTTGCATCTTCAATTACTTTTAATTTTGCAGCTTCGTATTTTTCGGTAATCTTTAAGTTTTCAGCTTCTTGCGCATCTAATAAAGTAGCCGTATCTTTTCCATATTTTTCAGCTATTTTTATTTGTTCTTCGTACTTTCTTTTTACGTTTAACAATTCAAGATCTTGAGCAGACAACAAACTATCTAAGTAATCTTTTTCTAAACCAGATATTTTCTTTAAAGATTCCTCTCTTTGTTTATCTAATTCTTTTTGTTGAGATTGTCTTTCTTTTGCAGCCGTTGCCCTTGCCGAAGCAATTTCTTTTATTCTTGATTTTTCCTCGTTGTCTGCTCTTTTTTCTGTCTTTGTAATATTTCTCCTATCGGTTGCGCTTTTTTCTTGCAAAGAATATAGTGCTGCTTCTGCTTCTGCTTGTTTATCAAAATCTGGCGCTCCGGTGTCAGACAATTTGTTTGCTTGAATTATAGCGTTTAACTTTTTTTCAGCGTTTTTTAATTCTTGCTTTGTTTGCTTTTCTTCTGCTTTTCTTACCTCGTCAATTGCTTTTTTCTTGTCTGCATAACTAGCAGTTTCATCGTTAATTATTTCTTTTGACCTCGCTAAATCTCTATTTAATTTTGCTCTTGAAACTGTTAATTTTCTTACTTCATCTGTAACCTCTTGCAAGTATTTTTTTGCTTGCGCTGCTTGTTTAAATTCGCTTTCAATTTCTGCTCCAAGACCGCTAACAGACGCTTTCATATCTTTAAACGCGCCTTTAAAATCGCCAGTAAAAAACTTCACTAACGCCCCTCCTATTTTTAAAACCCTATCTCGAAGAACATCAAAAGTAGCACCAATTCCTGCCATAATTCTTTCAAGCTGTTCTCCACCAGCTTTTGTTGAAGTAAAAGCTTTGTATAAAGCAGCCAAAGACAAAACAACCGCCGCAATTATTGCGCCTATTGGATTTGCAACTAAAGCCCATAGTGTTTTCAGCAAACCGGTAGCCGCGCCGGTTGCCCCACCAAGTGCAGGGGATAATTTACCTAAACTTCCAGTTAACGCCCCAACACCTCCGGAACTTTTACCAATGGAAGCCGTGTTATTACTTAAATTAGCTGCACCCTTAGCAGATGTATCTAAATTTTGCTTTAGTACTTTTGTATCTTTTGATACATCATTTAGATTTGAGTTAACCCTAAGATTAACTACTTTAGTTTCTGCCATTTGGTATGTTTTTTATTTCTCTTTTAGCTTGTTTTAACATTTTTCCAATAGAACGGTGTAGCTTATACTTACCCTTTGCAATGTCTATAAACTCACTTTCTCCATAGAAATTATCCATTTGTAACATTGTAATAATTTGTTGTATCATATCTATTTTATTTTGTTATAATTGCTTCGCTCTGATCAATAGTAATATTTGAATCTGCCTTTAACCTTGTGCTGTCTGCCGTTAATATTTCTGGTTGAGCGACTGTTATAATATTTATCCTTTCGTTTGTTATTTCCCCTCCGTCGTTTGTATATCTTAACTCTAAAAATGAAACAGTATCTACTGGAGCCGCTGGCATAGTTGCTCTTATAATTTCATCTTCTGTTAAAAAGTATTTTGATAAAGTTATTTCTTCAGAACTAACGCCAATTGTAACGCTTTCAGTCCCGTTGGGCAAACTTATTGCTAAAGGAATTGTCCCACCAGTTCCGGGTACTACGTAAGCCCCAGCCAAAGAACTCCTAAAATCTAAATATAAACTAAAATCAACTTCGCCAGTAGTTAAGTTTGATTTCATTTCGTTAATTATGTAACGCTTATCTCTAATGATCAACCTATCGTTTAGCTTTAAACCAGTAAGCAAAGACAAAGAAAGTTTCGCTTTAACTCTTACCAATCTTTGCTTCAAATTGTAAAGGTTTGAAAGGTAACCAAAATAATAAGATTGATATTGTGTGTTAAAAATTGGTTCCAAAAGTAAAGACGAAAACTCTGGAGAAAAGTTAAGAGTGTAGTTCTCAAAACTTTTGAATAAGTCTTGACCAAATGGCGTATAAGTTGAAACGGTAACTGGCCCTCCACTACTTTGGAACTTAAAGCTGCACGCTTGGTTGTCGTATTGATAGAATAAAGTAGGCTTTGGAACGTATGAAGCAAGTTCTTTCGTTAATGAATATCCAACTTGTAAATCTGTTCCCGTAAAAGTTTGTTGCAGTAGATTTTCAAAAGGTAACTTAACTATAAAATCGCCACCGTCATAATCAAAAGCGTTTACCGCATCGCCATAACCCCGATTATTGTTTTCAATAAATTGTTTGTTTAGTATGCTTTCTGACTTTTCAAACTCCAAAGATATTTTTTTGTACAAAGGCATTTTTGCAACCTCAATATTTTCAATATCAACAAACCTTGAAATATTAATCTTTTTTCCTTTATCGTACCAATCATCCAATGGCGCAATATAGTAAACGTTCTCAGCCGTACTTACACAAGTTGCATTAAACTGTTTAAGTATTCCAGCAAAGAAGTCTGAAACTTTCATCTTTGGACAATTTATAGACAAGTTTGTTAAAGAAAGAAAATTCATTGAAGCATTTGAAATCTCAACATTTGAAGTGCTTAAAACGTAAGCATTTATAAATGGGTCTGGGTCAAAAACATAACAATAAAAAATATATTCAAGTTCACTTGTAATTACAATTGCGCTTGATGTTGCTCTTATATTAAAACTATAAAAATTATTCAACCCAGAAACATTATTTAAATTAACTAGTGTTATGTTTCCAGTTCCAGTCTTTGGATATGAATTTATTAAAATTCCGTTTTCGTAAAGGTCAACATAATATAAACTGGAATTTGATACAGTTAATATTTTTAATATTACTTGATGTGATGACGGAAAACCGCTTGTTGCAATAGACTTATAAGAAACATTAATTGCGTTAGTTGTTAAATTTACAAAGGGCAATAAATCAACTGTATTATAGATTTGAATTTTAGAAGTAAAATCTATCGGCAGGGTGCTTCCAGTTTGCGCATAGCCTATTGAGTTCTTAAACCACAAAAACAACTTGGTAAAACTTTCATCACTTAAAAAATTACCCTCAAAAGTTACGCCATACTTTTGTTGAATTAATGAAAAAATACTTGAAACTCTTAACGCGGGAAACAACTCCTCTCTATTTATTGCGCCTGCATTTATGCTTATGTCATTAGCTAAAGTTGCTGGCGTTATGTAACTTGGCGTTGTGGCGTTAATTATTTCCGCTCCATAACTCCAAACTCTATTTGATGTAATTAGTGGATATTTAACATCGTAGGCATTTGTTCCGTCCTCAATTCTATTTAAAAACTCCGCTTGTGTGTAATCGTGATTGTAAGGCGTATAATCTAAATCACTTAACAAATCTTCTCCAAAGTAATCTTTTAAAGTTTTACCGTCTCCATAAAAAGTAACGGTATAGCTTTCGGGCTTTCCATTTTTTAGATTAGCTTTCTCAATCTGTAATTTTCCCCTACGAAAGAAAGATAAATCTATCTCAATAAACGCTTCTAAGCGAAGATTATAATCTATTGAAGCATTAACGTCTGATTGGTAAAAGTGTTGAAATATAGAGTTGTTACGCGTTGACGCAGGTATAGTAAAAGACTGCGAAAAATCCGTAAAAGTTTTACTAATGTCTTGAATATTTTGAACGGTTGAAACGACATTTATTTGCTCGTCATCAAACAACTCAAGGCGTTCATTTTCCTTTAGGTTAGGATCTTCTAACGCTCCTTGGTATCTTTTCGTAGCAACGTATATCTGTACTTTTCTATTCATTATATTACAGAATTTATTAAGTCAAAATTAAACTCAAAATCTAATTTATAATTGATTAGGTTTTTATTAATGTGTTTATAAAGTTCAGTTGATTTTGTGTTAAGTTTAGCAGGTAAGCTATTTACTAAAACTCTTTCGGATAGCATCAATTGCTGTATCGTATCGGAATAACTTTCATCCACCCAATCTGTGTTTAACTCTATTGTTTTAGATCCGTTAGCGTTAAAGATTTTACGCTGTCCCTCGCTTTGGTAGTAGTTAGGATAAACAGACGGCATAAGGTTGTATTCTTTGTTTTCAACTTTTATCTTTTCAGTAGACGCCTTAAAGAAAAACTCCCTTTGAAAAGCGCCGTACCTATTTATAAAATCAACTTGTATAGGTTGGTATTTACATTCAACTTTTGGATAAAAATAACCAGTCCAAAGAACATCGTCGTTTACATCTCTAAAAACTAATTTGTTTCCGTCGTTTTTCCAACCCGTATAAACTCTCGAAATATCGCGAACAGTGTTTGGCGTTATAGCAACTTCTTGAAAAGCTAAAGTATTAAGATTGTCCCACCTTGCCTGCACAATGTTTGGATCTACTAATGTAACCCATCCAACGTTTTGGTTTGGGTCATAGTAATAACTTCCCTCATTCAAAAGCACTCCAGATAAAATTGGGTTTGAGCCGTCCGTAAAATAGCCGTAACCATCAAACGCCTTTAACGTTTCATCCGTACCAACTTGAACAAAGTTTGCTAAAACTCTTTTGTATTTCTTTATCTTAACATTGCACCATTGCCCAGTTGGTGTTGCTACGCTATTAGATGGCTGTCCTTGCATTAAGTTGTGATTAATGAACTCACTTATGTAAGGCGATAAATCGTAGTTTGTAGCCGTTATTACAGAAGATGCAATTAATTTGCTCAAGGTGTAGTTTGGTGTTGACGGAGCGCCACCCGTTCCATTCCAAATAAACAATTCAACCTTTGTCTCTACTTGCCCTATTTCATCAATGGAAATTATGTACGGACTTCTTGTGTTTATGTTACTCATTTGTTAATATTTCATCTATTTGTGAATTGAATAATTGTATAGCATCTAAGCCATATTTCTCAATCAACTTCTCTGGTAAATTCTTAAATGCAGCTTCAAAAGGTTTTGTGAAAAACAAACTAGGTTTTATTCCTTTGTTAAATACTGAAAGTGCTATTGAAAAAGCCAAACTTTTACGCTTCATTAATTTACCTCCTGCATCTCTAGGGGCAATTCCTTTGCGAACCATCCACTTGTCAAACGCTTTCGGTGGTGGCATTTTAGACTTATAAGAATAAGGAGTGTTGTATTTTTGCTTTTTACCACTTACACCAGCATCTTGAAACACCCCATAATCTTCCATAAAAAATTCAAGGTCAAAAGAATTGGGCGACACCTTAACTTCGCCCCCAATTGAATTGAAAAGTTTACTAGATGAGTTCTTTTGTTTTAAGTTTTTTCTTGACTGCTCAACAACATTTTTTACAAACTTGTTTAACTCCTTTTGTACCTCGCTATTTTTCATTAACAGATTGTCATATCGTTAGGAATAAGAATGTCTAGTGTCATTGTCCACCCTGCTAAATAGTTCTCAAAACGCTCCGTAAAAGGTTCACAGTTTGGGTTGCCATCCACAACGAATTTATCGTCCCACATATCGCCCCGCAATAGCATCGTATAGCATCTGTTAAGTATCTCTAGTTGCGTGTTGAGAACATCCTGCTCGTTGTTGTTTCCAATAAACAAATCAGTTACCTCATCCTTTGAAACATCTACGTTGTCTGCAGCAATTAACGACACGTTAAACCTTACTACATTTCCCTCAAACGTTGCGTTGTTTACCATTAAATGAACTAATGGAAATATGCTTTGCTTCTTTAGGTCAACGTCGAATATATCTCCTTCTGTAATTGTGTTAACCAAAGGATCGGCTTCAAAATGTTCTTTAATTTTTTGGGTTATGCTATAAAATCCTTTCATCTTTTCATTTGTCTGTTAAGTTCTCTTTGTTCAATTTCTCCTTTTTGCTTTTCGAATACGAGATAGGTAAGACATTTAATAAGTCTATATTTGGTAAGCTCGTCAAACTTTGTAATGTCTCCCTTTGCGATTGCATAAAGGCTTTGATACCATCCCCATTGTTTGGCAAATTGCCCTCTTTCGCTAAAGTCGTTAATATCTTCTTGTTCTTCTTCACTTCTCTCTCCAAATAGTTGAGGGTAGCCGTCAATAACTCGCTTCCTAAAGTCCAAAAAAAAACCGAAGATGATATACATACGTCAAGGGGTGCAAACTTCATCAACTCCTGCATATCTTTATCTGGGTCGTAGTCTTTAATATTGTACTTGTTTCCTTTCCTTTCTTTTATTGGTCGGTACATAACCGCCATTGCTTTGTTGTAGTTCTCCCAAGTTGACAAATGGCTTTCCAAATCAACATATTCGCCGTAAGATATTTCCTCTAGGTCTGGAATAAATCCAAACTCAATGCCTCCTATCTCAAATGTCGTCTTAAATTTTGGCTTCTCGCTAAACAAATCTGTAAAGTGAACTACCAACTCATTAAGGGAAGTTAGCTTCATTTTAACGACGTCTGATAAACTTATGCCACAGAATATTTGCACCATCTTTTGTGCAATAAATTCATCATCCGTAGAACCGTCACGAACTTTTAAAAACTCTTGATAGTGTTTTAACGGAATTTCCGACAATGAACTTGGTACCGTAATTTTAACCTCCATAATATAATAACGTTTAATGTTTATTTTTGTATCTAGTGAATTGC
>TARA_R110000803_G_scaffold193685_1_pt1 | contig 18975 bp, 12 predicted proteins | sample TARA_R110000803 | Tara Oceans TARA_R110000803 (sample SAMEA4397772) | marine metagenome | biome: Polar Biome; feature: [SRF] surface water layer (ENVO:00010504); material: water (ENVO:00002006), including particulate matter (ENVO:01000060) such as... | depth 5 m | reverse complement strand
CCTACGTTAACATGTGGTTTATTACGTTCAAATTTTGCTTTAGCCATTTTTCAATTACCTTAAAGTTTATTAAAAGCCCGGCCAAAAGACCGAGCCAGACTTTCAAAAAGCCTTACTAAGATTCAATTATTTTGTCGGCAACAGCTTTAGGTGCTTCGCTATATTGCTGAAACTCCATAGAGTATGATGCTCGACCTTGAGTTGCACTACGTAATGCCGTAGCGTAACCAAACATTTCAGATAGTGGCACAAGTGCATTCACTACCTTAGAACCAGCTGGACCTTCGTCCATGCCATCGATCATGCCGCGACGGCGATTTAAATCACCAACGACATCACCCATGTTTGCTTCTGGCGTAATAACTTCAACTTTCATCATTGGCTCTAGGATTACTGGTGATGCATTGAGCACCCCCTGCCTAAACCCCATCGATGCAGCGACTTTAAACGCCATTTCGTTTGAATCGACATCGTGAAAAGAGCCATCATAAAGCGTGACTTTAATGTCTAATAACGGGTAACCCGCCAAAACACCACTGTCCATTTGCTCACGACAACCTTTTTCAACTGCTGGTATATATTCTTTAGGAACACTACCGCCAGTCGTTTCGTCGACAAACTCGAATCCCTCGCCTTCAGGCAACGGTTCCATTCTCAACCAAACATGACCAAATTGACCACGACCACCTGATTGACGAACAAATTTACCTTCCACTTCTACAGATGAACGAATAGTTTCTCGATATGCCACTTGTGGATTACCGACATTACACTCAACGCCAAATTCTCGTTTCATGCGTTCAACTAAAATATCGAGGTGTAATTCCCCCATACCTGAAATGATGGTTTGACCCGTTTCTTCATCAGAGACTACTCTAAATGACGGATCTTCTGCGGCCAATTTACCTAACGCAACACCCATTTTTTCTTGGGCAGCGATGGTTCTTGGCTCAACTGCTACAGAAATAACCGGCTCAGGAAACTCCATCCGTTCGAGTGTGATCACATGGTTAGCGTCACATAAAGTATCACCGGTAGTGACATCTTTAAGGCCTATAGCCGCGGCTATATCACCTGCTCGTACTTCTTTAATTTCTTTACGATCATTTGCATGCATTTGTACAATACGACCTAAACGTTCTTTTTTGCCTTTTACAGGATTGTATATACTGTCGCCAGTTTTTACTACACCTGAATAGACGCGAAAGAAGGTTAGCGTACCGACAAACGGGTCTGTCGCAATTTTAAATGCTAAAGCAGCAAAAGGTGCTTTATCATCGGCTTCACGACTACCTTCAGTTTCGTTTTTGTCATCGTTAATACCTTTTATTGCTTCAACATCAGTTGGTGCAGGTAAAAATTCGACAACAGCATCAAGTACTGCTTGTACGCCTTTATTTTTGAAAGCTGAGCCACAAGAACAAAGGACAATTTCATTGTTTAGCGTACGGGTACGTAGCGCAGATTTAATTTCTGCTTCGGATAAATCACCTTCTTCAAGGTATTTATCCATTAATTCTTCAGAGGCTTCAGCTGCTTCAGAAACAAGATTTTCATGCCATTCATCGGCTTGCTCTTGCATATCTGCAGGAATATCTTCATAAGTAAAAGTCATGCCCTGGTCACTTTCGTTCCAGTTAATAGCTTTCATTTTAATTAAGTCGATCACACCAGCAAAGTTTTCTTCTGCACCAATGGGTAAATAAATTGGTACGGCATTAGCTTCTAAGCGAGAATTGAGTTGTTCAACAACAGATAAGAAGTCTGCTCCCGTACGATCCATCTTATTGACGAACACTAAACGTGGAACTGAGTATTTTTCCATTTGACGCCAAACAGTTTCCGTTTGGGGTTGAACTCCTGAAGATGCACATAGCACTAATACCGCACCATCTAATACACGCAGAGATCGTTCTACTTCAATGGTAAAATCTACATGGCCAGGGGTGTCGATAATATTAATGCGGTGATCTTCAAATTGTGCTTCCATCCCTTTCCAGAAACAAGTCGTAGCTGCAGAGGTAATAGTAATACCACGCTCTTGCTCTTGTTCCATCCAATCCATGGTAGCTGCGCCATCATGAACTTCACCGATCTTATGTGAAAGACCAGTATAGAAAAGTACCCTTTCTGTTGTTGTCGTTTTACCGGCATCGACATGAGCACAAATACCAATATTTCGGTAACGCTCAATAGGGGTTATACGTGCCACAATTACATCCTCTTTCTGAGATTATTTCTCAGATTATAAAACAGTTGTGGCTATCACTTGGTATCAATATTGATATTCGGTGATAACCACGGCATTACACTTATCATTATAGAAATAGCAGAGTATGCTAATTCATAATGCCTACCAACGGTAGTGAGCGAATGCTTTGTTAGCTTCAGCCATACGGTGAACGTCTTCACGTTTCTTAACCGCTGAACCTTTGCTGTCAGACGCATCTAGCATTTCATTAGCTAGGCGCTGAGCCATTGATTTTTCACCACGTTTACGAGCTGCTTCAACTAACCAACGCATGGCTAGCGCATTACGACGCACTGGACGTACTTCAACTGGAACTTGGTAAGTAGAACCACCAACACGACGTGATTTAACTTCCACTTGTGGGCGGATGTTATCAAGTGCTGTTTCGAATAACTCAAGGTGAGTTTTTTCAGAGTTCTTTTCAGTCAAAATGTCTAATGCACCGTATACAATTTTTTCTGCAGTAGATTTTTTACCATCAACCATAAGGATGTTGATGAATTTTGCTAAAAGTTCGTTATGGAACTTAGGATCTGGCAATATTTTTCGTTGCCCTACGACGCGTCTTCTTGGCATCTTAATTCTCCGTTATATTCAGGATAAACCCAAAATGTAATATGTTATTTGGCCTTACTTAACGTTTCTATTCTTTAGCTTACTTATCAGCTAAGAAAGGGAAACTTAAGATTTAGGTCGTTTAGCACCGTATTTAGAACGGCCTTGTCTTCTGTCGCTTACACCTGAACAATCTAGTGCGCCACGAACGGTGTGGTAACGCACACCTGGTAAATCTTTAACACGACCACCGCGAATCAAAATAACGCTATGCTCTTGTAAATTGTGACCTTCACCACCGATGTATGAAGTAACTTCGAAGCCGTTAGTTAAACGAACACGAGCAACTTTACGTAGTGCTGAGTTAGGTTTTTTTGGTGTAGTTGTATACACACGAGTACATACGCCACGACGTTGTGGACAAGCTTGTAACGCTGGAACGTTACTTTTAGTTACTTGTCTTACACGTGGTTTACGTACTAATTGGTTAATAGTTGCCATTAAATAGCTCCCGATTAGTTAAATTTGTGTAAATTCCAATCAATGGGGAAATTTACACCCTTATAAACGTGAAAATCCGCGACCCTAGATTCAATACACAAAGGTACGGAATATAGGGTCGCGGAATTCTATAGGTCAAGCTTTAACCTGTCAAGCTTTACTCGCATTAGACAGGTTAATCATCTGCTTTTAACCGATTTAGTTCTACTATTCACTCGTAGAGCTTAAATCTGCATTTAAAGCATCTGTTAGTGCTTGTGCAGCTTCGTCAGCTGATACTGTTACTTCTTCAACAGGAACAGCGTTTTTAGCACGCGCACGTTCTTGATGATAAGAATAACCAGTACCTGCTGGGATTAAGCGTCCAACAATAACGTTTTCTTTCAAGCCACGAAGTTTGTCTTTCTTACCAGCTACAGCTGCTTCAGTAAGTACACGCGTCGTTTCTTGGAAAGATGCTGCTGAGATGAATGACTCAGTTGCCAATGATGCTTTAGTAATACCCATCATTTGCATTTCATATTCAGCTGGTTGTTTTCCGGCAGCTTCTAACTCACGATTAGAGATATTCACACGGGCAACTTCAAGGATTTCGCCTTTAAGGAAGTTACTATCACCGGCGTCTAAGATCTCACACTTGCGGATCATTTGACGGACGATAACTTCGATGTGCTTATCGTTAATTTTAACACCTTGCAAACGGTATACTTCTTGTACTTCGTTAACAATGTAGTTAGCCACTGGAGCAACACCACGTAAGCGTAAGATATCGTGCGGAGACTCTGGACCGTCGGCGATAACTTCACCTTTCAGTACAGATTCACCTTCAAACACGTTTAATTGACGCATTTTAGGGATCATCTCTTCGTATACTTCACCACTCGGCTGAGTGATTAATAAACGTACTTTACCTTTAGTTTCTTTACCAAAAGCAATAATACCTGTTTTCTCAGCTAAAATAGCTGGAAGCTTAGGCTTACGTGCTTCAAATAAATCCGCTACACGTGGAAGACCACCAGTAATATCACGAGTTTTCGATGACGCTTGTGGAATACGCGCTAACGCATCACCAATACCAACTTCCGCACCATCTTCAAGGTTAATAATTGCATTACCTGGTAAGAAGTATTGTGCAGGAATTTCAGTACCCGCTATCATTACATCGTTGCCTTTAGCATCAACTAACTTAACTGCAGGGCGCATTTCTTTACCCGCTGAGTTACGTTGACCAGCTTCAGTGACGACAATACTTGATAAACCGGTAAGCTCATCAGTTTGACGAACCATAGTAACGCCATCGATAAGTTCAACGAATTGAACCTTACCTGCCACTTCAGTAATAATTGGATGCGTATGTGGATCCCAATTAGCAATGATATCGCCGGAAGTAATTACTTCGCCATCTTTTTTATTAAGAATGGTACCGTAAGGTACTTTGTAACGCTCTTTCTCACGACCAAGTTCGTCAATTACTGTTAGTTCTGATGAACGTGAAGTAATCACTAAGTGATCTTCTGAGTTAGTTACAAATTTAGCGTTTTGTAATTTCAGGGTACCTGTGTTCTTAACTTGTACATTGTTCTCTGCTGATGCACGTGATGCAGCACCACCAATGTGGAACGTACGCATGGTTAACTGTGTACCAGGTTCACCGATAGATTGTGCAGCCACAACACCAATCGCTTCACCTTGGTTGATCATATGACCACGAGCCAAATCACGGCCGTAACAATGAGCACAAATACCAAAGTCAGTTTTACAAGTGATGATTGAACGAACTTTCATTTGATCAATTGAGTTTTCTTCAATGAAATCACATAACGCTTCGTCAATTAAAGTATTACGTGGAAGTAATACTTCATCAGTACCTGGTTTAACAACATCTTCAGCGACAACACGACCTAGAACACGTTCACGTAACGGTTCAACAACATCACCACCTTCAATCAATGGCGTCATTTGTAAACCGTCTAATGTGCCACAATCATGTTCAGTAACGACCAAATCTTGCGCAACATCAACTAAACGACGGGTTAAGTAACCCGAGTTAGCTGTCTTCAATGCCGTATCGGCCAAACCTTTACGCGCACCATGAGTTGAGATGAAGTATTGTAATACGTTCAAACCTTCACGGAAGTTAGCTGTGATTGGTGTTTCGATGATTGAACCATCCGGTTTAGCCATCAAACCACGCATACCTGCTAGCTGACGAATCTGAGCAGCACTACCACGAGCACCTGAATCGGCCATCATGTAGATAGAGTTGAAAGAGTCTTGCTCTTCTGGCTCACCTTTAGCGTTAATCACAGTTTCTTTTGATAAGTTGTCCATCATCGCTTTCGAGATTTTCTCGTTGGCAGATGACCAAATATCAATAACTTTGTTGTATTTCTCACCTTGAGTTACAAGACCTTGCTCAAACTGAGTTTGGATCTCTGCAACTTCTTCTTCTGAATCTTCGATGATGGTGTATTTCGCCGCTGGAATTACCATATCGTCGATACCAACTGAAGCACCCGCGATCATCGCGTAGTGGAAACCTGTATACATAATATGGTCAGCAAAGATTACAGTATCTTTAAGGCCCAAGTTACGGTACGCATGGTTAATCAGTTTTGAAATAGGCTTTTTACCTAATGGCTGATCAATGAGATCATAAGGCATGCCGTCTGGACATACTTGCCATAAAATTGCACGACCTACAGTGGTATCACGCAAGGTAGTCTTTGGTTCAAGCACACCATCAGCATTACGAACATGTTCTGTAATACGAATTTTTACACGCGCATGAAGTTCAGCAAAACCAGTACGGTAAGCTTTTTCAGCTTCTTTGATGTCGGTAAATATCATACCTTCACCCAAACCATTTACCCGATCACGTGTTAGGTAATATAAACCTAATACAACATCTTGTGATGGTACGATGATTGGATCACCGTTAGCTGGTGAAAGTACGTTATTCGTTGACATCATCAACGTACGTGCTTCCATTTGTGCTTCGATTGTCAACGGTACATGTACCGCCATTTGGTCACCATCGAAATCGGCGTTATATGCCGCACAAACCAATGGATGCAAATGAATCGCTTTACCTTCAATTAGGACAGGTTCAAACGCTTGGATACCCAATCTATGAAGAGTAGGTGCACGGTTAAGCATAACCGGATGTTCACGAATAACTTCGTCAAGTACATCCCAAACTTCAGCGCCTTCACGCTCAACTAATTTCTTAGCCGCTTTAATCGTTGTTGCTAGACCACGTGCTTCTAATTTACCGTAAATAAATGGTTTGAATAATTCAAGTGCCATTTTCTTAGGTAAACCACACTGATGTAAGCGTAGCGTTGGACCAACGGTGATTACTGAACGACCAGAATAATCAACACGTTTACCCAATAAATTCTGACGGAAACGACCTTGCTTACCTTTAATCATATCGGCAAGAGATTTAAGAGGACGTTTGTTAGAACCGGTAATTGCTCGACCACGACGACCATTATCTAATAATGCATCAACAGATTCTTGCAACATACGTTTTTCGTTACGTACGATGATATCTGGTGCAACTAGGTCTAGAAGACGTTTCAAACGGTTGTTACGGTTGATTACACGACGGTATAAGTCGTTTAAATCAGACGTTGCAAAACGGCCACCATCCAAAGGTACCAACGGACGTAAGTCTGGTGGTAAAATTGGTAAAACGTTCATGATCATCCACTCAGGCTTATTGCCTGAAGCTGCGAATGCTTCCATTAATTTCAAACGTTTGGTGATTTTTTTACGTTTTGTTTCACTGCCGATTTCAGGTAATTCTTCACGCATTTGCGCTACTTCACCGTCAAGATCAATCTGTTGTAATAACGCAAGAACCGCTTCAGCACCCATTAGGGCATCAAATTCATCACCGTGCTCTTCTAACGCATCAAGATATTCTTCTTCGGTTAGAATTTGGCTTTTCTCTAATGTTGTCATACCGGGTTCGGTAACAACGTAAGATTCAAAATAAAGCACACGCTCAATATCACGTAACGTCATGTCTAATAATAGACCGATACGTGATGGTAATGACTTTAAGAACCAAATGTGAGCAACTGGGCTTGCTAATTCGATATGACCCATACGGTCACGACGAACTTTAGTTAATGTAACTTCAACGCCACATTTTTCACAAATTACACCACGATGCTTAAGGCGTTTGTATTTGCCACAAAGACATTCGTAGTCTTTAACTGGTCCAAAAATACGCGCACAGAACAAACCATCACGTTCCGGCTTAAAAGTACGATAGTTAATCGTCTCAGGTTTCTTTACCTCACCAAATGACCATGAACGAATCATGTCAGGTGAAGCTAGTCCGATGCGAATACCATCGAACTCTTCTGTTTGATTTTGTTGCTTAAGAAACTTAAGTAAATCTTTCACACACTATCTCCTGTCGGAGTTAAATACCGGAGGGAGCAGTTACCTGCTCTCTCCCTGTACTGACTTTAAGCCTTAGCTAAATGTCAGCAATGTAGCTTATGGTAGCCTAGTCCTGATCTAATTCGATGTTGATACCCAACGAACGAATTTCTTTCAACAATACGTTGAATGATTCAGGGATACCCGGTTCCATGCGATGATCACCATCAACTAAGTTTTTATACATCTTAGTACGACCGTTAACATCATCAGATTTAACCGTTAACATTTCTTGCAAGGTATAAGCAGCGCCGTATGCTTCTAGGGCCCACACTTCCATCTCACCAAAACGTTGACCACCAAACTGTGCTTTACCACCTAATGGTTGTTGCGTTACTAGGCTGTAAGAGCCAGTAGAACGTGCATGCATTTTGTCATCAACTAAATGGTTCAGTTTTAACATATACATGTAACCAACAGTTACCGGACGCTCAAATTCACGACCAGTACGGCCATCAGTAAGAGTGAATTGACCACTTTCAGGCATATCAGCAAGTTTAAATAAGTCTTTAATTTCTTTTTCACTAGCACCATCAAATACTGGCGTAGCAATAGGAAGACCTGCACGTAAGTTACCCGCTAAACGCATAATTTCATCATCAGAGAATGAATCAATATCTACGTTCTGACGAGATTCACCTAAGTCGTAAACTTCTTTCAAGAATCCACGTAACTTATGAACTTCTTGTTGAGCTTCCAACATGCGGTTGATTTTCTCACCGATACCACGGGCAGCCATACCTAAATGCGTTTCTAGGATCTGACCGATGTTCATACGTGATGGTACACCCAGTGGGTTAAGTACAACATCAACTGGCACACCGTGCTCATCGTAAGGCATATCTTCAACAGGTACTACGTTTGAAATAACACCTTTGTTACCATGACGACCGGCCATTTTATCACCTGGCTGGATACGACGTTTAACGGCTAGATAAACTTTAACGATTTTCAATACGCCTGGCGCTAAATCATCACCTTGAGTGATCTTGCGGCGCTTAACTTCATATTTCTTATCGAAGTCGGCTTTGATGTTGTCGTATTGTTCAGCGATTTGCTCAAGTTCTGACTGTTGACCTTCGTCGCTCAAGTTTTGAACTAACCACTTGTCACGTGACATGCTATTAAGATCAGATTCATTCAAACCAGATCCTAACAATAATTTTTTCGCACGAGCATAAATACCATCTTCTAAAATGCTGAACTCATCACCCAAGTCTTTCTTAACTTGTTTAAGTTGCATTTCTTCGATTTCAACAGCACGAGCATCTTTTTCTACACCGTCACGGGTGAAGATTTGCACGTCAATGATGGTACCTGATACTGAGTTAGGTACACGTAAAGAGCTGTCTTTAACGTCAGCTGCTTTTTCACCAAAGATAGCGCGTAAAAGTTTTTCTTCTGGCGTTAATTGTGTTTCACCTTTAGGAGTAACTTTACCCACTAAGATGTCGCCACCATTAACTTCAGCACCAATGTAAACAACACCGGCTTCATCTAATTTAGATAATGCAGATTCGCCAACATTTGGAATATCAGCAGTAATTTCTTCACTGCCAAGTTTAGTATCACGAGCGATACAGGTTAACTCTTGAATATGAATCGTAGTAAAACGATCTTCAGTAGCTACACGCTCAGATAACAACATTGAATCTTCGAAGTTGTAACCATTCCAAGGCATGAATGCAATACGCATGTTTTGACCAAGAGCCAGTTCACCCATATCGGTTGAAGGACCATCAGCTAATACATCACCACGAACTACAGGCTCAGCCATACGACACAATGGACGTTGGTTAATACAAGTATTTTGGTTTGAACGGGTGTATTTAGTTAAGTTATAAATATCAATACCAGCTTCACCAGCTACCATTTCATTTTCATTAACTTTAACGACGATACGTGACGCATCAACGTAATCAACAACACCACCACGTTTAGCAACAACAGTAACACCAGAGTCAACAGCAACAATTTTTTCCATACCCGTACCAACAAGTGGCTTATCCACTTTAAGGGTAGGTACAGCTTGACGTTGCATGTTCGAGCCCATCAAGGCACGGTTAGCATCATCGTGTTCTAGGAACGGGATCAATGACGCCGCTACAGATACGATTTGTTGTGGAGAAACATCCATATACTGAACTTGGTCAGCAGACATTAAGGTAAATTCGTTTTTATGACGACAAGCAACTAAACCGTCAACTAATTTACCATCAGCATCAACTTCAGCGGTAGTTTGTGCAATAACAAAGTTACCTTCTTCAATAGCAGAAAGGTAATCAATGTCATCGGTAATTAAACCGTCAACAATTTTACGATAAGGTGTTTCTAAGAAACCATAATCGTTAGTGCGCGCATAACATGAAAGCGAGTTGATCAAACCAATGTTTGGTCCCTCTGGCGTTTCAATTGGACATACACGACCATAATGCGTTGGATGAACATCACGTACTTCAAAACCAGCACGTTCACGTGTCAAACCACCTGGCCCAAGAGCAGAAATACGACGCTTATGCGTGACTTCTGATAACGGGTTGTTTTGATCCATAAATTGTGACAATTGAGATGAACCAAAGAATTCTTTAACGGCAGCAGAAATCGGCTTAGCGTTAATTAAATCTTGTGGCATGATCGCATCTAAGTCACCAAGACTTAAACGTTCACGAACAGCACGCTCAACACGAACTAAACCAACACGGAATTGATTTTCTGCCATTTCACCTACAGAACGGATACGACGGTTACCTAAGTGATCAATATCATCAACTTCACCTTTACCGTCACGAATGCCGATCAAAGTTTTCATTACTGAAATGATATCTTCTTTAGATAATACACCTGTACCTACATCATCAGCATTACCAACACGACGGTTGAACTTCATGCGACCAACAGTAGATAAGTCGTAACGCTCTAGAGCGAAGAACAAGTTATTAAATAGTGTGTCCGCTGCATCTTTTGTTGGCGGCTCACCAGGACGCATCATACGGTAAATTTCAACTAGCGCTTCTAAGCGGTTAGTTGAGTTATCTACACGTAAAGTGTCAGACATATATGAACCAACATCAAATTCGTTCATATATAAAGTAGCAAGTACTTTATGGCCTGCTTGACTTAATTCAGCTAGCATTTCTAAGGTGATTTCAGCATTCGCTTCAGCGATTACTTCACCAGTAGACTCATCGATATAAGCCTTAGAAAGTACTTTGCCTACGATATATTCAGCTGGTACGTCTAGCGTAGCCATTTTCTCTTTTGAAAGAGAACGAATATGACGCGCAGTAATTCGACGACCTTGCTCAACAAGTACATCGCCATTTGGTAACTTAATGTCGAAAGTAGCTGTTTCACCACGTAAGCGTTCTGGAATTAAATCCATGACTAACTTATCGCCTTTAATCTCGAAATTAGTCGTATCGTAGAAAATATCTAGAATTTCTTCAGTAGAGTATTCCAAGGCACGTAAAATGATCGAAGCAGGTAATTTACGTCGACGGTCAATACGAACGAATAAATTATCTTTTGGATCAAATTCGAAATCCAACCAAGAACCACGGTAAGGAATAACGCGAGCGTTATATAACACTTTACCAGAAGAGTGTGTTTTGCCTTTATCGTGATCGAAAAACACACCAGGAGAACGATGTAATTGAGAAACAATAACACGCTCTGTACCATTGATGACAAACGTACCGTTGTCAGTCATTAATGGTATTTCACCCATGTATACTTCTTGTTCTTTGATATCTTTTACTGTGCCTGCTGCTGCTTCTTTATCATAAACAACTAAACGCAATTTAACGCGTAATGGCGCAGAATAGGTTACACCGCGAATTTGACATTCTTTAACATCAAATAACGGCTCGCCTAAACGGTAGCTAACATATTGTAATTCTGAGCTACCAGAATAAGCTTTAATTGGAAAAATAGAATGAAACGCAGCCTCTAGGCCTGTTTCACCTGTTGGATCAATATCAATAAACTTACGGAAAGATTCGAGTTGGATTGATAACAAGAATGGATAATCCATTACTTGCACACTTTTACCAAAGTCCTTACGAATACGTTTCTTTTCAGAGTAAGAGTAAACCATGGGGTTCCTCAGCTTGCTGGTTATGGCCGAATCTGCCTTAAAATACCAATTGGATTTAAATAATGGCGCAAATTACCCTCAAGTAATCGGCAATTATCTAATCCAATTGGTATCAGGACAGGATATTGCAGTGATGCTTTTTACATCAAGCATCAAATAATGCACTGTTTTGGTTTAAAAAAAAACCACTTTCTTTAGCGCAAAAAGGCCGGTGACGTTTAAATCACCAGCCATTGCCTTTTCAGGCAAATAATCTGTTTAATAACAGACTATTTGATCTCAACAGAAGCACCTGCTTCTTCAAGAAGTTTCTTAAGCTCTTCTGCTTCAGCTTTTTCAACGCCTTCTTTGATCGCTTTAGGAGCTGATTCAACTAAGTCTTTAGCTTCTTTTAAGCCAAGACCTGTAGCGCCACGAACTGCTTTGATCACAGCAACTTTCTTCTCACCGAAGCTAGTCATTACTACGTCAAATTCAGTTTGCTCTTCAGCAGCTTCAGCAGCGCCACCAGCAACAGCAACAGCTGCAGCAGCAGATACGCCGAATTTTTCTTCCATTGCTTCAATAAGTGCAACAACGTCCATTACTGACATTTCAGCAACTGCGTTTAGGATATCGTCTTTAGAAATAGACATTTTAAATTTCCTGTTTTTTAGTAAACAGCCTTTGGCTGTTTGAAATAACTATAAATACAAAAAGTGCTAATTGTGCTCTGCGTATATTTAAGTAACAGCAGAGGTAAACAATTATTAAGCAGCTTCTTGCTCTTTCTGATCGCGTACTGCAGCAATTGTGCGGACAAGTTTGCCTGCAGATGCTTCTTTCATAGCGCTCATTAAACGTGCAATTGCTTCGTCGTAAGTTGGTAGCTTAGCTAACATGTTTACGTCTACTGCATTACCTTCAAATGCTGCTGCTTTTAATTCAAAAGCTTCGTTAGTTTTAGCGAAGTCTGTGAATAAGCGTGCTGCTGCACCTGGATGCTCGTTTGAAAATGCAATCAATGATGGACCAACTAATGTGTCAGTAACACATTCAAAGTCAGTACCTTGTAATGCACGACGTGCTAACGTGTTACGGATAACTTTCATCCATACGCCGTTTTCACGTGCTTGCTTACGTAATACAGTAATTGCTTCAACTGAAACACCGCGTGAATCCGCGACTACAGCTGATTGAGCGCCATTGGCAGCTTCTTGAACTTCAGCAACAATTGCTTTTTTGTCATCAAGATTGATAGCCATTGGCTTTACTCCTGGTTCACCGGCAATAAAAAACCGGTATTTACTATCCCTAAACAAATTAATATCTGCTTAGGCCGTTACGGCGAGGACCAGAATTAGGAAATACTGGGTAATCACCATCTACGTAGGAAAAATTAAGCTTTCAACGAAGAATCGTCTCAGCTCCTACGGTCTTTGACGGGGTTGTCTGAAGCAATTAAATTGCTAATGTACAGACAACACCTACCAAAATTTAAGGGGCGAAATTATAGTCTACAATTCCGCCCTTGTAAAGCATCGATTACCGACACCTTACAGAAAGTTATAGTGTCAAGCTAGCTTGGTTGACGACAACGCCGGCACCCATAGTAGTTGAAACAGAAACTTTCTTAATGTACTGACCTTTAGCATTAGCTGGTTTTGCTTTTTTAAGCGCTTCCAATAATGACTCAAGGTTTTCCTGCAATTTAGCACCGTCGAAATCAGCCTTACCAATAGTAGTATGGATGATACCGTTTTTGTCATTGCGGTAGCGAATTTGACCCGCTTTTGCGTTATTTACAGCCGTAACAACGTCAGGAGTTACTGTGCCAACTTTAGGATTAGGCATTAAACCACGAGGGCCTAAGATTTGACCTAGTTGACCAACAACACGCATAGCGTCTGGAGTAGCAATTACCACGTCAAAGTCCATGTTACCGGCTTTAACTTGTTCAGCTAAATCTTCCATACCTACGATGTCAGCACCAGCTTCTTTCGCTTTATCTGCGTTAACGCCTTGGGTAAATACAGCAACACGTACATCACGACCAGTACCGTTTGGAAGCACTGTTGCGCCACGTACGTTTTGATCAGATTTACGAGCGTCAATGCCAAGGTTTACAGCAACATCAACACTTTCACGGAAGTTAGCAGTAGCAAGTTCTTTAAGTAAAGTAATTGCTTCGCTGATGTCATATTCTTTTAATACGTCTACTTTTTCACGGATAAGACGAGCGCGTTTTGATAATTTAGCCATTGATTAGTCCTCTACCACTAAACCCATTGAACGAGCAGAGCCCGCAATGGTACGCACTGCAGCTTCCATTGAACCAGCAGTAAGATCTGATTCTTTTGTCTTAACGATTTCTTCAAGTTGTGCTGTAGTAACAGTACCAACTTTTTCAGTGTTAGGACGACCTGAACCACTCTTGATACCAGCAGCTTTTAATAATAAATAAGCAGCAGGTGGAGTTTTTGTTTCGAACGTAAAAGAGCGATCAGCATAAACAGTAATAACTACTGGAACTGGAGCGCCTTTCTCTAAAGAATCTGTTTTCGCGTTAAACGCTTTACAAAATTCCATGATGTTCACACCGTGTTGACCTAGTGCAGGACCAACTGGCGGTGACGGGTTTGCTGCGCCAGCAGCAACTTGTAGCTTGATTAAAGCTGTGACTTTTTTAGCCATGGTTTTAATACCTTTAGTTTGGGTGCAAACGCTGATAATTATAATCAGCTCCCCGTTAACGAAAATCGATTCTATCTCTATCAGATAAAATCGGCAGCGGATTATATATTATTCAAAGGCGCTAGTGCAAGATAAGATGCTTAATTTGTTCAAAAAAAGAACGAAGACATTAAGCTGATGGTCTAGGGAGTGAAGTTAGGTAGAAATATTCGAGCAGTTTAATGGCATGTAGTAAGTGGTGATTGAGTCACAAATTAATCTGACTCGCCATAAAGTTTAGCCATAAAAAAACCAGAGTTGTTACTCTGGTTTTTTTGTTGAATTTGGCTTTAGCCTTTTTCGACTTGACCAAATTCAAGATCAACAGGTGTTGAGCGACCAAAAATAAGCACAGAAACTTTGATTCGGTTTTTCTCGTAATCAAGTTCTTCAACCACACCGTTAAAATCAGCAAATGGCCCGTCAACAACACGTACCACTTCGCCTGGTTCAAATAATGTTTTAGGCTTCGGCTTATCAGTATCTTCAAGACGTTGTAAAATGCGATCAGCTTCTTTTTGCGTAATAGGAGCAGGACGATCACTGGTACCACCAATAAAGCCTAAGACACGTGGCACACTTTTAACTAAATGCCATGCTTCTTCATCCATCGCCATTTGTACTAAAACATAGCCAGGGAAGAATTTACGTGAGCTTTTACGTTTTTGTCCAGCACGCATTTCAATAACTTCTTCAGTCGGTACTAAAATCTGACCAAACTTGTCTTGTAAGCTATGAATTTCAATATGTTCGGCTAAGGTTTTCTGCACGCGACCTTCATAACCTGAAAATGCTTGGACAACATACCAACGCAAATGTGATTTGTCAGTTTCTTCAAGCGCTTCTGTATTTACTATTTCTTCAGTCATGATATTACCTTTAACCTACTTTTAAACCGGTGATCAATCCCACTACCCAAAATAGAACTGAATCTAATCCCCATAGCAGTAAAGACATAATTAATGTTGCGACTAAAACGATACCAGTTGTTTGCACCGCTTCTTGACGCGTTGGCCAAACCACCTTACGTACTTCAGTGCGTGATTCTTTAGCAAATGCTACAGCAGTACGGCCTTTAACTGTTTGCATAGCAACAAGCCCTGCAATAACAATAGCAGCAATAACTGCCAAGGCGCGAACAAGAATAGATTGTTCAGCGAACATGTAATTACCGACAACAGCGCCAGCTAAAAGCAAAACAATTACGCTCCACTTTAAGAAATCAAATGAACCACTTGGCTCAGTTTCAGTATTTGCATTCATATCTACTACCTGTAATTACGTGTCTAAACTAAGACAAAACAACCCCAATATAATCGAGGTTAAAATCTAAAGCCCCTATAATTTAACTTATAAGCACTTTACTAAAAATGGCAGGGGTAGAGAGATTCGAACTCCCAACCGTCGGTTTTGGAGACCGCTGTTCTACCAATTGGAACTATACCCCTTTAAATTGTACTTACACTTGCCGAGTGGTTCTTAGTTGTTTGGGAAAATTAAGAGATACTCAGAAGTGAAGCGCTATTATACTGAGCAAAAGATTTTACTCAAGGGAAATTTACAAGATAATCTTTAGCCATTAAGGTGGATGAACTATATGGCACTAAAATATTTGCCCACAGTAGGGGAAAATAACAACATTAACTTACCTTTAAGGAAATTAATGTTGTTAAAGCACTTTAATAACAAGCATTGAAGGAGTTATTACTGATAATTTATACTGGCAGATACACCCCAAGAAAAAAGTTTAATTCAGGGTTTTGAATTTATCTGCTATCACTAAAACACCTACCGTAATGATACGCTGCGCCACCATATCACGAACATAGAGTTCTACATCGCCCAACTCAACGACCGCATCAATATGCGGTAAGGTATTAAGCGTCGACCTTATCACTTGTTCTAGGGTATCTTGTGCCGCACCAAAAATATCAATATTATAAGAACGTGCTATATCTGCAATTTTAGTATTGCCCTTAAGTCTAAGCTCTTGAGTTGACAACTCATTTCTTTCGCCATAGGTTGCTCCTGAGAACACGCAATCAACAAATATCCTAGTATGCGGTTTAAGTACAATAAATAACTGATCTTCAGCTTGTAACAGAGTCGAGCCACGCGGTGCGATAACATTATTGTCACGAGAAATCATCGCCATCACTGTGCTTTCAGGCAATGCTAATTGCGATAAACGCCAACCAACGGCACGTGAGGTTTTTCCTAAGGTATATTCAACAATATCGGCGTCAACATCGCCTAAAGCAGTAATTTCTAAGGTAGCTGCCGGCGTCACTGGTGGTGGTAAAGTCAGTTTCAATTTTCTCGCCATCCAAGCTAAACTAGAGCCTTGTAAAGTTGCTGAAATCAACACGACAAAAAATACCACATTGAAAATAAGATCTGCACCAGGTAAGCCAAAAATTAATGGAAATATTGCCAATATGATCGGCACTGAGCCGCGCAAACCAATCCATGAAACTAAGGTAATTTCACGAAGATTAAAACCAAACACAGCTAAAATAGGTATCACCGCAATAGGTCTAGCGATAAAAATCAAGACGAAGGCTATCATCAACCCTTCAAGCCAAACATCAAATAAGGATGTTGGTGTGATCAATAATCCCAATACCACGAACATGGTTATTTGACTTAACCACGCTAAACCATCATGGAACAAGAAGGTACTGCGCTGAAAAACAAATCGGCTGTTACCTATTACCACACCAGTAATAAAAACAGCTAAAAAGCCACTGCCGCCAATGTTCGCAGTTATACCAAAAGACAGTAAACCACAAGCGGCCACTAACACTGGATATAATCCTGCCGCGGATAATTGGATCTTATTGATTAATCGCACAGACATCCAGCCTACCGCTAAACCAACAGCAGCCCCCAACCCCATCTGTGATAAAAACATCACTAATAAGCCGGTGCCTGGCTTCATTCCATTAACTAAAATCTCTAATAAACCCACGGTTAAAAATATTGCCATCGGGTCATTTGACGCACTTTCAATTTCTAAAGTTGCTTTCAGCTTTTTATTTAAGTGAATGCCAGCATTTCGCAATAACGAAAATACCGCAGCGGCGTCTGTCGAACCAACAATAGCACCTAACAGCAAGCCTTGTAGCAAGGGGATTTCTAAAATGTAAGCTGCTGCAACACCGGTAAGTGCCCCAGTAATTAAAACCCCTAACGTTGCTAGGGCCGACGCGGGCTTCCAAACTTGTTTAATCGCCTTAATAGGCGTTTGTAAACCGCCATCAAATAAGATAAGTGCTAATGCTAACGTGCCTAGTGAGTGGGCAGCTTCTGCATTATCGAAAAAGATGCCGCCGGGGCCATCTTCACCTGCCAGCATACCTACGATCAAAAATAGTACCAGTACGGGCAACCCCAAACGAGCCGATAATTGACTCGAAATAATACCGAGTAATATCAGTACAGCGGTCAACAATATTATTTGGTCAATAAAAAACATCTCGGACTCCCTTAACTAGTAATAGACAACTTAGCCTATGATTAAAAAGTTTAAAATCACTTAAAAAACAAAACTTATACCAATTTAAAAACCGCTGGTAGGCGCTGAGAGAGAACAAACTTAATAGGTTTGGTATTATACTCGTCACTGAGCTAAGTCCTTTACTAAAATTATTGCTAACTATTGGTTAAAGATTTGGGTAAATATTGCCATTTCAAGAGCAGACTTTGGGACCTAATTTAGCAAATATTACGCATATATAGTATTTTTATTCTCGTTTTTCATTTTAATGCTATTAATTTTGTATGAAATTAAATCAATAAATACAGTCTAATAGAAAAGGTTTGCTGAGGAGTTAGTCATAAAATGGAGGTGAAGTAGGATACTTTTTGATCTTACAACACCAGCACCAACAGTACGACTCTCAGCTGCGCACCAGAGCTGCTTGCGAAAATCACTAAAAATAGTCCATTGGGACTATTTTATTAACGTATTTCCTCATCACGGATAAACCCATGAAGCTAGTCGTACTGAAAACAAAAAAGACGCCGAAGCGTCTTTTTAAGGTTTGGTGTCTAAAAATGATTAAGCAATAATTTTAGATACAACACCAGCACCAACAGTACGACCACCTTCACGAATCGCGAAGCGTAAACCTTCGTCCATCGCTACTGGGTTGATAAGCTCTACAACAAACTTCAAGTTGTCGCCTGGCATTACCATTTCAACACCTTCAGGAAGCTCTACAGCACCTGTGATATCTGTTGTACGGAAGTAAAACTGTGGACGGTATCCTTTGAAGAATGGCGTATGACGACCACCTTCATCTTTCGATAACACGTATACTTCTGATTCGAATTTAGTGTGAGGTAAGATTGAACCTGGTTGACATAATACTTGACCACGTTCTACATCTTCACG
>TARA_R110000803_G_scaffold20600_7_pt1 | contig 19308 bp, 12 predicted proteins | sample TARA_R110000803 | Tara Oceans TARA_R110000803 (sample SAMEA4397772) | marine metagenome | biome: Polar Biome; feature: [SRF] surface water layer (ENVO:00010504); material: water (ENVO:00002006), including particulate matter (ENVO:01000060) such as... | depth 5 m | reverse complement strand
TCCTTGGAGGTTACCTACTTTGAAGGCGAGCGTACCAGTGAAGACATCGCTGTAGAGTTGGATTGTAGTGAGGATTTAGTCTATAGACACATGAAACAGCACTTTCAGCCACTCGTAAAGCAGAGTTCGGCGGCTATTGTAGCCATAGAAGTAGGTAAAGAAGTAGACATGCTAAGAAGCAATGTCGAAGGATTGAACGGAAAACTTGCACAGTTTATGACAGAAACCAACATCCACGATGATGGAGTCGTCACTGATATGGTAAGACTCCATAAAGAAGTGAGAGAAACACTCAAGGATTTATCCCAGTATCAAGAAAAATGGGCAGAGCCTACTCATAATGTAGCAAATAATACTATCAATGTCCTCAAACTTGAATTAGGAAAAGAGAGTCCCGATGTTTGGAAGCGAGTTAAAGCGAGCCTACTCGCTAATGCGGACGGAACTATAGATGAAGAGATTCTTGATATTTTGTGAGGTGGGATGAATGACAAATACAGGCTCCGACACCCGCATGTACGCTCCTCGTAGCGAGTCAAACCTTGGTTGGACAAAGGACGATGATGACTACAAGCATGGTTATGGCGACCCCGAACAAATGGAGATTACTCGTGACAAGAAGCAAGAAGAACAGTCCAAGACTTCGATGACCGAAGACTTGCCTCATTTACAGATTTCAATAGCAGACCCCGAACCCCCTATGCCTCCTGCAATGGGCGAAGAAGAAGAAGAAGAAGAGCCTCCGGAGATGGATGACCAATTCAAAGAAGGTCAGCAGTTTGGCGCACAGACAGGTATGCCCGATACAGGTAACCTCAGCATAGGTGCCGCTACAGGAACAATGCCAGCACCGGGCGGAATGCTTACCACTGGCGAGCCCATGAGCGATGCTTGGTCGAGTTTGATGAAGTCGAAACTGGATGACATGGGTAGTGCTAAGCCAAAGTCTTGGAAACAAGGACAGTTTGAAATCCAACCCGGTGGCTCTCAAATAGAAACAGCCAATACTCGTAGAGCAAAACGAGTTTCCCGTAACATATCACCTTCTAAGAAAACAGGTATAGACCAAGCACCACTCAGCGTTCACAGAACTCACTTGGGTATCTCTACGAAGCAACCCTTGAGGTTGTTTCCGAGAGCCTATGGACAACAACAAGCGACTCAATCCCGAAGAAAACTGATGGGAAATGTACCTAATATGCCTGCTGGACACGGAATAGGTGCTGAAAGTGACTATAATCCAAAGAGCCCATCCATTGCTTCTACTCAAGGCTTACAGATGAAAGAGCCACGCTCTCCTATGATGAGAGGTCAGTCCTTTGGTAAGTCCGAAGAGTTGGCATTGATAAAGAAAGACATCGAAGAGATTCGTAAGAAGCAGAATTACATGCAGTTTACGCAGATGCGTAGACTTGTTCGGCAACTCAAAGAAGCGTTGGAGCAAAGAGAGAGCAGTAAGAAAGCCTCTACAACTGGAGGTCCGGGTAACAAGGGAGGACACATGGAGGCGAACAACAAAACTACTCGCCCTACAGGTCCTACAGAAGATTTGAACAACATACCGGAGTCGTGGGGAGCACCCGCTACTCTGTTTGCCGCTAAAGGGAGTGGGAGGGTAGGTTAATGTTCAAAGTCCACCTACCTGCTACCAGTTACTTCAAGAAGCAAGTACCTTTCTTTGGAACAAACCATTTCTTGAAAGCACTGCGTTCGCCTATCAAGAAGAGCGCAATGTTGACCTTTACTGGTAGAGGCGGACAAGAAGCACATGGTTGGGCACCTACTGACGAAGGCATCCATGCTGACCCCGAAACTCACGACCACCCTCCGTGGAGCCATGACCCGGAAGGTAACTTAGTTGGGGGCGGTAATCATCCAATCGACTTTGTTCATAAAGAATTGATGAAAGACTTTGGATTAGATGATACTGGAGCAAGACATGTCCTTGGACAGGCTATTGAGCGTTACAACAGCAAGCATGAAGACGACAGTAATCACCACCTCCCTAATTTTGACAGTGCACAGTGGAGGAAAGTCTTCGTTGGTCCTCATTATAAAAACAATGTACCTACTCATTTGAGGGAAACAAGAGCCAGTGAGCCTAATCACGAAGGCGGTCCAACTCCACTTATCACATACGCTACGAACCAAGGTAATTTACCGAACGGGGCGACTGGTCAATGGATTGACTCCGGCTTTATTCACATGAACAGAGAAATAGGAGAAGTCTTGGGAGGCTACGGAGTCCCTCCGGAAAGACTGAGAGGTCTCAATTATGTTAATCATCCCGCTCTTTTGCCGGGTAGTCTTAGTGGAGGCTTAGTACAGTCCATCGGTAAGACTGATTGGAACAAGTATCAAGAGACGGGTGCATTACCCGACCGTTATTTGTCAACAGAAGAGCAAGAAAGCATGGCCGAACAGCGTATGCACCCCGAAGTTCACGCTCATCAAATACCAAAGTTACTCGGTGACCCCTTCTTTTATCCTGCAAGTTCTAAAACTTCGGCAGGGGGTTTGACCGGAGAACAACTTGGGCAAAACCTTGGTCAAATAAACCACGGTTTGAATGAAGAAGAACTGAATGATATTGCCAGTACACGAGCAATGAGGCTTATGTTTCAAAATACACATAACATCAATTCCGATTCGGGACAAGGTGCTGTAAAGAATCTACTTCGTTTACAACTTAACGAATTAGGTTCTCACCATGATGATGAAAACTACTCTATGCACCTAAGTAATGCTAAGAACGCACCTATGGATGAAAAGACCGAGTTTCACGGAAGAGCCAACTTGTTGTCTCGTAAAGTAGTTGCTCACTTAAGTAACGCCGCTCATAAAAGAATGATGGATGGTATGTCCGAAGAAGACGCAATTGCTGATGTAGTACAAACTATGCGCAACTCCAAAGTTGATACTAAGAGTAGATTCGCACACAAAGAAGGCTTAAGAGAAAAAACTGAGGCTGTTATTGATGCCATGCTTGGAGCAACAGGTCACGAAAACTTCTCGTTGGGTACCATACCTACAGACAAAGAAACTCAACATGTAACAAGTTCCGCTCCGGAAGCAGGGCACCATGTTATTCCCGAACATTGGCAACAGCGGATGGTACTCCCGAATGAAGTAGCACCTGTCGGTAACAGTATAAGAGACCCAAGTGACACTCCTCAAATGAGACCCGCTCCTTCGACTGTACCTTCGGAGCCTTCACGCCCTTCGTATGGACAAGTTCCTTCTGCTCCGAACTTAAATGCGTTAGAAGGACGCACCTCACCTGCTATGCCAACCTTGCCTCCTCAAAGACAAGGTGCGTCCGACTTGTCGGGATTACAGAGAGTCGGCCAACCTGTTGGTTTGGCTCCGAATAGACAAGCCAGTCCAGCAGAAACTGCCTTTCAACAACAAAGAGGTTTACCTCAAGCACAGACCTTCTTTGATTTAGAAGGCGACCGCCCTCAACTTGTTCAAACAAGTCATGATGTTGTCAGCGGTATTGATATGATTAGAAAGAAAATGGGCTACTTTGATGGCTTCTTGAGAGGTGAGTCTTGATGGACAAAGTATTGGTCGTCAAAGCCATTGAGCCTAATTTCAATACAATGGGAGGTCCTCCTGTTATGATGGTAGGCGGTGGCGGTCGCAGTCGTGACGGGCCAGCGGTAGGTAGGACAAAAAGAGAAGTTGCAGGAGGTGTTGCTGGTGGACTTGTTGGTGTAGCAGGAGCACTTGCCGGTCAACACCGTAGTCTTGGTAGTCTTGCTCAAGCCATGATTAGCGGAGGTGCCCAAGGTAAAGCACTCGGCGGAGGACTGGGTAGAACATTTGTAGGTCGAACAGGACAAGCGAGGGCAAACCAAAGAGAAGCCAGTCGTCAACAAAGAGCAGAAGATAGAGCCGGTGATGCAGAGCAACTTCGTAACAGAGGACAAGGAATTGGCAGTAGATTCAATCCGGCGGCAAGACTGCGCCGTCATAATTATGACACAAATCAAAGAGAAGACCGAAACGCAGACCTTGTAGCAATCCGCAATCAAGGGAATGATGCAGGGCAACGAGACTTGAGAGAAGAGTATAGTCGACAAGGCAACGAAAAGCGTAGAATAAATCAATCCCGCTCCGAGGCGGAGGCTCGTGCCGCAGGTGCAGAACATGGTACTAATATGAAAGAAGGTTATGAGAGATATGACAAACTTAGGGAGCAAGGAATCGCAGGTACTAGTAAAACAGCACAACAGTTTGACTCTGCCATAGATGAACTTAATGCTCGTAAACCTATGCAAGAAGGGGAGGTAAGAGTAGACCCTCCTCAAGGTTCGGATATGACTGCTGTTACATCTTCTCCTCGACAACTCGGAGGAGGCGAAAACCGTCAACTGGAAATGACCGCTGTTACACCTTCTCCTCCTATGCAGGCAAAGAATGTGTCTCCTGCTCCGGACTTAAACCAACTGACCGCTGTGAGGGATGCGCCTTCTGCTCCGAACTTAGATGACTTACACCAAGAAAACTTACTCAATGATATGAATGGGAAAGTCGCTGTGACGGATGCCGGTGGCAAGGAGTTAGGTGATGCTCAACAGATGGCTCCTATGGCTTCGCAGATACCGCAACCACCCGAAGGAGCAGGAGAAGAGAATAAAAAAGTCATCGAGATGGGTACTCAGTTTAACACTGCTCGGACCAACGCGGAATTAAATGGTGAAGAGCCTACACCTAACCAAAATATTCGACCTCAAGCAGGTCCAGCAGGTCCAGCAGGTCAAGCAGGTCCAGTAAGTCCAACAGGAACGCCAAGTCTTCGTGAGATACAAGAATTACAACGACAACTCGAAGAACCGCCGTCATATAATGCGTTGACCCCACCGAATGAGGAGTGATGCTCTATGTCCGATGTCAACCAACTCATCATCGACATGGACATCGAGATGAGTAAGAAGTCATTCAAATACTTCTTTACTGAGATTTTAGAGTTTGAGTTCTCTCATCATCACGAGGCTTGGTTGAACGGTCTTAACGGTAACAAATACTACTGCGTCAAAGCAAGTCGAGACCACGGTAAGTCTGTGTTCTTTATGTCCTATGCGCTTTGGTTGGCGGCTTTTAATCCTAATACGCATGTCATGGTGTTCAGTCACTCGCTTGAACAGACACTTGAACACATGCGTTTCATCCGAGGCAACATCGAATCAAGTGATATTCTCAAAGACCTCAAGCCGCAAGGTAAACCTTGGGCTAAATCATACTTTGAGTTCTCCAACGGCTCCCGTATTATGGCGAAGTCCGTCGGTGGTGCAACTCGTGGTTTTCACCCCGATGTAGTAGTATGCGACGATATTCTTTGGGGGACAACTACTGGTGAACTTCAAAGAGCCGCAGACTGGTTCTATACTGTCCTCCTCCCTGTTCTCCACCACACTGGTCGTTTGATGATGGTAGGCACACCGTTCAGTTACAATGACTTGTATGCCGAACTGGAGGATAGAGACAACTTCACCGTTGAGACTTACCCTGCTATTGATACCAAAGGAGAGGCTCTTTGGCCTCAACGATGGGACCTTGAGGCCCTCAAACAGCGTGAGAACTCTATGCCTGCAATTAAGTTTGCAAGAGAGTACCTCTGTGAACCGATACATGACTTGTCGAGTATGTTCCCGATGAGTATGTTAGAAAAAGCAAGAGACAGTGAACTGTTCCTCTTGCAAAAAGCAGAACAAGAGTTTGATGAGAACGGAGAATCCGCTGGGACTTTTGGTCAACACTTTGTAGGCTGGGACCCTGCTATCGCATCCGACGCTAATGCTGACTATACAGCGATGATTATCCTACGAATACTCCCCGACAGCGATGAAAAACAGGTCGTTTACTCTGTTCATCAAAAGGGACTCAACAGTTCCGCTCAAAAAAGAGAGATTATCATGCTCAATAGCCGTTTCCGACCCGACCTCATAGAACTTGAAGGTAACAATTTTCAGCGTATGTTTGAAGTTGAACTCAAAGAGATGAGAGAAGACATTCCAATTAAGACCTTTATGACAACGAGGCAGAAGAAAGAATCTATGTTCATGAGTCTCTTGTTGGCATTTGAACAAGGTCAAATTAAAACACCTTGGGGCGACGAAAAGAGTAAAGAGTTTACAAGAAAACTTGAGATTGAACTAAGTCGTTTCGGTATGCAGAAGAACGGGCGATTGGAGTCAGTTGGTAGCCACGATGACTTGGCTATGGCCCTTGCTTTAGCAAACTGGGCAACCAAGGAGTTCAAAGGTTCTATTGTTATGCTTGACGATTACCTTGAGGGCTTTGATAAATGGTTTGGCGATGCACCTCAAAACTCAGTAGCAGGTGCTGAGTGGTTTACGATATAATTAAATGACACCAAAAGTTGCGTGATACTATGTGGTCGAGTCTTTCTGTTGGAAACCCTGTTCAAACTATTGAAATGGGGCACGATATTCTTACGACCATAGCCTCCAGTCTAATGACTCACCCTCATGTCGACGAACACATAGCCAAGTCCATAGCATCTCAATCGGTTATCGTTTCCGAAGATACAATAGCGGCACCGCAATATGCACCTTTCCCTCCAACCGGAGAAGGTTGGTTTGAGGATAAACTCGGAAAGAGTGCCAATGAAGTTATCCGTAATTTACGGAAAGCAAGAAGAGTGTTCAAAGAAGACAAAGTAGAAATCGACAAACTCATCAAAAGCATAAGAGACCTCAAGAGCATGGAGGTTGATGCTACTATCGCTCGCCTTGATTGGGCAGGACCTTATGAAGACACTATGAGAAAAATGGGATTGGCAAACAAAGACCTTCGTTCTTTGCGACTGTTTGGTAATACAAGAAAGTCTACGCTTGTCCGAGCCTGTCACCTTTGGGAAAATGCAGAAGGTTCGTTAGAGAAGTTGGACGAGTTTCATGATGTATGGGGCGAAGAGGAAAAGAACGCTTGGGTAGGTGCTATGCAACAGAAGCAAGACGCAAGGAAAGTTTGGAAAACGGCCCTTCACCAATTTGATTCTCTTTCTAAGGAACAGCAGAAATGGATGAAACTTGCTAAAGAAGAGATGCAAGAAAAAGGTGCTATGACTGCAAGAATCGTTGCCGGTAACCTTATCGAGAAAGGCGTACCGAGACTCAATGCTACAAGGTTATCGAAGTTACTCAATATGTATGGTGAAGAAATCAACATTATCAAAGGTCATCGTAAAGGAGAGTTTATGTGTATCAACCGAGATGGTTTGATTATCAAAGACAACTGGGCATATGCCGCAGGTTTCCTTGACGCTGACGGTTACATCACTATAACTGAAAGAGGTGAGCCGAGGGCTGGGTTTATCGCCACCGGAGATAGAGGTAGGATGCATTGTGAGGAACTGTACAAAAATATAGGTGCTGGAGTATTACAACTCGACCAAAAAGTGTATTCGCAGAACCAGCGAAGTCAACACCGTGTGAGTTTCTATGCCAAAGAGGATTTGAATAAACTACTCAACCAACTTACACCTCATCTAAGAATGAAAGACATGCAAGCAAAGGCTGTGCTGTCTTACATACAAGAAAAAGACCCCGTAAGGAAAACTCAATTAAAGCGATTTGTTCAGTTTTCTAATCGTGACGGAACAACCAAAGGGGAAGACTCTTTACGAGAATGGGGAGTCGACCGAGATACGGTCATAAGTTGGGCGGAGGATTTGTAATGGCAGAAAAAGGTAGAGTCGGACGAATGCTTGAATCAATAGGCGCTCCGTTCCGTAGAAGAACGACACCGGAACCACAGATGCCTCTGTGGACTACGGGTATACAAGAACCAGTCCTTGTTCAAGGAATAACAATACCTGCACTTTATGCAGTGGCAACCGAGAATCTAATTTTGCGTACTGTACTCACTACTCTTCAACAAGAGATATTCCGAAGAGGCTATCGTTGGGAGAAGAAGTTTAGCAAGAAGTGCGAATCGTGTGAAGCAGAGTTTCAACATGATATTGAGGAGTGTAAAAACTGTGGCAGTCCAAACCTCAAAGAGCCGGATGCAAACGAACTCGTCTATCCGAGATGGCTTCTTGAACAGCGCAATGCTATGGAACAAACTTTCATGGATGTCTTGAGAGAGATTGAGTTTGACCTCAACATCACAGACGATGCCTTCATGGTACTTGTCAAGGAGTATTACATAGACCCCGAAACACAAGAAATGGTATTTTATAGAGTAAAGGAGGTCGTAAGAGGTGACCCTATATTCATGCGAATCATTGCTGATAAGCGTGGAGTAAGAGGTGGCCGATTCCGAGTCTGTCCATTGCATCGAACAGAAGTCAAATCATATTCGGACGACAACAAAGAGTGCCCTACATGTGGTTATGAAATGGAGGATGTTCACCATGTCAACACTGCTGGTAGTGGAAAGACTCAGTATTACATCAAAGGTGAAGTTATACATGTAAGTAAGTATCAACCTTCTAAGTTATACGGCAGAAGTCCAGTATCAACGCTTTGGCGACAGGCTATGACATTAACAGCAATGGACAACTACATGTATACTGCTTATTCTAAGAGAAGAATACCAAGAGGTATCCTTAGTATCAATACTGAAAACCTTGAATCAATGAAGGCTTTTTGGAAAGCAACAGATGAGAAACTTGAACGAGACCCTCATTATATCCCCAAGATTGCTACCGAAGGTAATGGTGGCAAAGGTGGTGTCAACTGGGTTAAACTCATGGACAGTCTTGAAGAGATGCAGTATATTGCCGCTCGTGATGAAATGCGTCAACGCATAGCGGCTTTCTACGGAGTATCGAATGTTTTCATGATGGACACCGGTAAGTCCGGTGGATTGAACAACGAAGGTATGCAGATACTTGTCACCAACAGAGCAGTTGAGTTTGGACATAAGGTATACACAGACCACCTCTTTCCGAGGATACTGGAGGAACTTAATGTTGAAGACTGGAAACTGTCGCTCTATCCTAACGAAGAAGAAGACGAAGTTACTCGCTTGCGAAGAGATGAAATGGAGGTCAATATCGCTCAGCGCATGATGATGTTGGGCTACAAGCCAACACTTGTCGAAGACTCGGACAGAGATATACGCTTCATCTACAAGCAACCCGACCCAGCAGAAGCGGCGGCACAGCAACCACCACCTCCGGGCGGAATGCCTCCGGGCGGAATGCCTCCGGGTGGACCAATGGGCGGAATGCAGATGGGTGGAGGTATGGGAACACCGGGAGCACTTCCGGGTAGGAACATAAGTCCGCAAGGTGCGGCGCAAATGGCCCGACAAGTAGGCATGTCAAACCCCGGAGGTGAAGGCATGGGCATGAGGAACAGTGGTCCTGCCAGTCCTCAAGACAGAACCAGCATGGGTGCAGGTGCTCCTTTCTCAAGCGTTCAACAGAGGGGTCCTCAGCCAAGTGGAGTTGAGCAAGCCACTCAAGGTATAGCCAACGCAAGAAATCCGAGAGGGGCTTAGGAACATTAAAGTCAAGGAGTGTATTGGAGATGAGCATGGACTTGAAGAAACTTGACCCGATGGCAAGAAAAATGCGCTCACATGTAGATGCATTTTACAAGGCATTAGAAGAAAACAATACGAACGGTGCATATGACCATATCAACGAAGTGCGTAAGTTTGCAGAGTTCCTTTCCGAAGATGTATCGTCTGCTATAACAAAGGCTCACCTTGCAGTCGCACATGATGGCGTCAACGACATTTACGCTGGCGGCGTCCCGGTTTTGAAAATGACAAACGATGTTAAAAATGTTCACGCTTCTACTACAAACATTCTCCCCGGAACTGTCCGAACGCAACGAACTGGCAATATGAATCGTCGACTTAACAACCGAACAATTTGAGGTGGTTTTTTTGAGTAATGAGAGAGAGGGCGTTGCCGAGAGATTGATGAGCGCATTGATTACTAAAATGGAGGCTATGGACGCTGGCTTGAACAGTTTGCGTTTAGAGAACCAAGAGTTAAAGAAAATGGTTGCTAATCCTGCCGCTATGATGAAGAGAGCCGGTTTTGTATCAGCATCTACTGACCGACCGCATGATGTTATCATTGACGGATTTAGAGGGGAAGTAGGTCATTCGATTCTTAAAGGACAAGATGGTTTGGATGTGTCTGTACCAAAAACAAATGCTGATTTTCATAAACTGGACTGGAGTGACATCCACACGCTGGCTGACCAAGCCAAGCAAGTAGGTTCAGTTGGTAACAATACAGGTATAGAGTGATACTATGAAGCCGAGATTTGAACAAGCGAGCCCGATAACTCATGAACTGCTAAAAGCGGCTAAAGAGTTGGAAATGAGAATTGCAAAGAAAGAAGGTAGTATGCCCGATTACGGGAGCCAAGCAGAAGGCTCTACACAAGGTAATGCTCGATTTGAGATTCAACCTGCTGGTATTCCTAATGTGTTCTACAACACGAACAATGTCGTTCCCGAAGTAGAAGATGTCGCAAACAAAGGCGCAATATCCGAGAACAGTAACATTTTGACAGAGACTTCTCCTTACTATCCAACAGCGTTCAGTACAACTGGTGCTTTGGAAAACAACGCAGGCGGAGACAGTCCAACAATGTCCGACTTGAAGAAATCCGTAAAGCGATTGTCCAGCCGCCTACAATAAGCGGCTGGTGATGTAAATGAGAGAAGGTCCTTTGGAAACTCTTGACAGACATCGAAGCGTTTTCAAGAAATCACTTAGAGATGGTGTCGGTAAACCCGACGCTGGAGCAGACTTCTTTATGTCGGCTGTAAGTGCCGAAAGAAAAGGTTATTTGTTAAACAAGGATGACAATGGCCTCATCAAAATGTTCTACTCTGTTATTAGGAAAGTTGACGAAGACAATCAAATATCCGGTCCTTCTTCTTCTTATGACCTTAATACCGAAGGCGAAGAAACGATGCGAGGCGAAGGCACATCGGAGGCTTCAATGGGATATGCAATGAGTCACGGTGCAGGGATGAACCTTGCAGACACTCCCAGTTATGACGAAAAAAGAGTAGTCCCTCCCGAACCCGGTCAGTCTTTGGCAGGTCGTGGTTTTCATATGGTCGACGGACATGAAGACGACCAATACCGAACTCATAACTATCTCGGCTCGGATATGAATCCTCTACACGACAATTACCATAACATGGTCGGAGACTTCTATGTGCATCCCGACGACCATAAAGCGGAATCTCAAAGTCAAAAAGACGGACATAAAGAAACAAAATGGGAGGACCATATACGAGATGACCCTGCTGAGTTTTTACAACAGCCCGGTCATTATGGTAAATTAGATACGAATCACGCTACCAATCATGCTCTTTACCAACAGGATTACAATACATGGGCAACGGATAATTCGGAACTCGTTGACAGGACAAGACTTAATTTAGAAGAGCAAGGTGCTGATGAAAGTCAAATACAACACGCTTTGAAGAAGTTGCACATCGACGAGAAGAAGGCTGAGTGGAAAGACAACCTTGGCTTTATGGATTATCTCTTTGGTATGGAGTGGTTGACACCCGAAGAGCGAGATAACGCTTACAAGCATATGCAGAAAAATGGTGTAGCCTCCGGAGAACAATTTCGTACAAACCGTCATTTGAATAATCCAAACTTTATACCACGGTTCATTCGTAACTTTCAACAGCGTTTTTCCGGAATGTATGACCAGTGGACAAGAGACCCCGACCGACCCGGACACGGTATAAGAATACAACCGATAAACCTCTCCGAAGCGGCTGAGCATATTACACCCAGTGCCAATTTACAAACAATGCAAGAGCATCAAACTCCCGGTAAAAATAACAGTTGGGAGAGAGCAGTTGACCATTTGAACCTCATGATGGGCGACCATGCTATTGTAAACAACGAGAGACCTAAACAAATGAAGTACAGCGATACTCCTCTTATACACGGAAAGCAAAGAGGTGAACCTACAAGTATGGGGCACATAATGATAAATCCTCAACATGAAGTTATACAGGCCAGTAGAGCACAGGCCGAGGTACAGGTAAAAAAGCGATTTCCGGGTTACGGTGCTCTTAAATTGATGCTTGGTGTAGATGACGACCACCAAGTTTATCCTAAAGGAGCCCACCCGACTTGGGGTACTTTATGGAACCCTCATTTCAAACAAGAAGAAGTCGATGAGATATTTAGAAAGCGAGGAGATGATGCGAAGCGAACTGCTAACGCTGGTAGGATGGCAAGAACCCACTCCCCTATTCATTACGGAGAAGCCATGGACGATAGTCAATATGATTACCTTGATGACCATGAAACTGCATCGACCTACTGGCGAGCCCCATGGAACAAAGGTGGACTCGCTAAACATCCAAATGAACTTTTCAATTTACTTCATCATCATACTCTGCTCTATGACGAAAAGAAAAAAGCCAAAGAACGAACCTATGACGAAGCAGGTCAGTTGGTAGAAAGCAAAAACGACCCACGCCTTGAGATGAGTGAAGATTATGCAAGGTTAATCGCAGAAGCAGAAGGCGAGCAAGTCGAAGATGTTGACGAAAAAGAAAAAGAATACGAGAAATCTCATGAAGGGGTAAGAAGTCACAGTCTTTTATTCTCAAGGACAAATACAGGAATAGAAGGTCGTCACGGATATGGTGTGTCCGGAGATGTTCAAGACTACGGGATGTTACCTCTCATAGCCCCATTCGGTCAAAAAGAAAACCAATTATATTCAATGATGGGGGCAGGTGGTAAATCTATTCGCACGAACATCAAGGGTGACCCCGAAGACGCTCAAACAAATCTCAACCCGCATAACATATCAATGTCTTCAAGTATTGCAGGGACAGGCGGAGGCAATGCTCAGTATGCAAGGCATGCGGCAACAGTAGACTCTGCGTTCAATAACATTGTCCATGATGATTATCACACTGCTCGGAAAACAGGAGACAAGAGAATCTATGACAAAAGGCATGCGGCTTTGAATGGTAAAGGTGGTCATCTTCGTGTCGCTCATCGCTTTATGGCATTAGGTGGTGCTCTCAGCGACGAGCGCATGATGGCACATGGTGCTCATTCTTACCACACTATAGGTTCGATGTTGGGAATGGCCCATGCTCCAATGGACGCACCTCGTGATGTTTTACCTTTGTCCGATTATAGGTTAAAACCGACGCTGGCAAATCATGAAGAGGATTTAGCGGCGTTAAGAACCCAACCTCATCAGTTTGAGCAGGCTGACTTGGATAACGAGTTGGAACAGATAGAACAAGATTACGAATCAAAAACGGCTGTTGCTCAAACAGATGAACAAAAACAACTCATAGCGGACGAATACGAAAGAAGAATGGAGAGAGCAAAAGCAGAATACGGGGTTACGGATAAAAAAACAGGTAAGTATGCTCCACTCAAACCACATGCTCCTTCTACTTTTAGTCAAATGAAATTGCCTCCTCATTTGAACCCAAGCGGCTCAGTTTCCGGAGTGATGAATAGACAGCCTCCTTCCGAGGCTACGCCGGAATATGAGCAAGGAGTGGCTGAACTTTCTGTTCTTGAGGCAGAAAAGGAAAGGTTGGAGTCGATAGGTGATAAGAAAGGAGAGCAAGAGATAATCAGTAGGATAGCGGATAAGAACAAGGAACTCGATGACCTTGAATCCGGACTTGAATCTACTGGTAAAGGCGGTAATCGCTTTGCTCAGCCCGGTCATGATTCAATACTTGAAGCGAGGCTTGTCGCTGATACAAATGCAATTAGTCAAGGAGGTAAGCACTTGCAAACTATGCTTGAGTCCGACCCTGCGCTTTACAATCACATTTTCAACCCCGAACTTGACCATGAAACTATTGAGGCCAACATAAGAATGTGGGCAAGGATGTCAAATGAATATCTCAACACTGTCCCTCATGAACAACACGGTATTCATACAAGAGGTAGTCATCAAACTACAGAAGAAGGTTACCAAGGTCAAGTTGACATTGGTACGAATGCAAAGCATGCTTTAAGCGGACATCCAAACCAAGCAAATATACAGTCTATGCAAGACACAGACGGTTTTATAGAAAGCCTTGGGCTTGACCCAAAGAACGAATATCATAAGAAAACTGCTTTGGATTACATAGAAAACCACATGTTACCTCAACTAATGCAAGACCCTACGCACTCTCCTTCTGCTATGACAATGGAGCAGTATGTCCAACAACAACATCCCGACCTTGACATTAAGAAGGAACTTGAGTCACTCAAGAAAGACAAGCGTGGCCGTAACACTGACTTTTTGAGATTGATAAACGGTCTTTATCGTAACATAGGTCATAATTCAGCAGAAGAAAGAAACTCCCAACTTGGTTTACATCACCACCTTGCTTACAACAGTGACCCTCGTCGCCAGCGTAAAGAAGACAAGGGAGGTAATGTTATCCATGAAACAAAGCCGTCTGCTGGCGGTAGTGGTATGCAGAACAACGAAAATGATTACTGGAATGTTATGCAAAAACTCAATTCTATCCTCACCGACATACCGGGTGTTTCTCCTCCTCAAAAAGTATCTCAAAAGACGCATGGTATAACAAGTGTACCCGTAAACCGGTTTGGTCCGGATTCGCATTCTGTTCACAGTATATACGACTCAGTTGGTTACCGACATGAGTTTGGCGACGAGTTCAAACCTAATTTCAAATACAATATATCAAAAGACGGTAATGTCAATATAATCCCTGTTGACCCTCAAAATAACAAACAACGGCTTATTCAGCCATTGGAAAAGTTTTGGAATGCTATGGATTTACCCGAATCATGGATGAGCAAGCGTTTTCATCCCGAACACCAAGGTAATAGAGAGAGACTCAATAGGACTGATAGAATGGGTCCACAGTTTAAGCCAAACTCAATCGGTCTTACTCGTAATACCGATAAACACTCAGTTGGTAAGTCACATGATAACTTAGCACATCTCACCAACCCCGACATAATCCGTAAGGATTTGGGGCCAAAAGTCCCTGTTTTACAACCTATGCACCGTATTTTTGAAATTGATGACCTCAAAGAATTGAGAGGGTTCAGCGGAGATTGGATTGTTTCTCACATGCCACAGGGCGAAAGAGGCTTTGTCAAGAAAGAAGACGATGATGTGACTTCTTCGTTTACACTCAGCGATGAAGATAAAAAGAACTTCAAGAAAGTAACAGACGAGGACTTTCACGCTGATGTTATCAAATTAGAAGACGGTTACTACATTTTCGATGTGATAGAGTTTGCTGAGAAAGAAGTTCACAGTGTCGTTCTTTCCGACAGAATCAAAATAGTGCGAGGAGGTATGGAGGGTATTGAGAACATACATGTTCCCAGTGCAAGCGATACGAGACTGACTGATGATGAAGGTTTGAAAGCGATAGTAGAAAACCTAAATCAAGAATATGACGAACTCCTTCTTAGGGACGCTAAGTCAGTATACATGGCCGGAGAACTCCGTCACCCTAAGTGGGTTCTACTCAAGCCCGGTAATGATATTATACTGAGAGTCCTTGAAAGAAGAGGCAGTAATCCTTATACTTACAGACTCGGAACTGGACCCATTACAAGAGATGAGCGCATAGGTGACCGAGCAGTAGAGTCCCAAGGTGAAACATACATGGATGTTGGCGTAGCGTTCGACAGTCCGGAAAAGTTCAACGAAGGCGACCATGTAAAGGTCAATGCCTCTAATGTAAGTGAAGTCGAGTCTGCTGATGGAGACAGTGTTTTTACATTGACAGCATCTAAAATTGTAGAAGAGGCAGAAGGTGAAGGGCTTGTCAGTAGAGAAACACTTGGTATGCTTGCGAAGTCAATTGATGAACAATGGCTATGTGAAGTCCAAAGAGCCAAGTCGGGTATTCGTGTATCTATGCCCCAAGGAGATGTACTTTACAAGTGTACACAGTCCGGACAAAACTGGATGGTGCATTCTCCTTTGGCAAAGAACAGTTATGTCATACGCCTTGCTGAAAGTCAACGCCCTTACTGGGCTCCTGTAGCGGGTGCCTTACTCAAAGCCGATTTAGAAATTGCTGAAAAAGAAGAGGTCACCGAAAACGCAGGCTTCTCTGCTGATAATGTAGAGCCAGCAGAACCTTTGGTTAAGCCTAAGAAAGTTAAGGGTACTGATTGGTGGAAAGAAAATGAAAAGAAAAAAGTCCTTGTTAAAGGTCTACAGTTGATTGACAAGTTCCTCAAAAGCGGTGTAGGTTCGGTTGGCTCTACAAGTACAGGTGCTATGGGATTAGGAATAGGTTACGCTACTCCTATAGAATCACCCAGCGGCCCGACGAATCTTCATGATGAGAAAACTATGCCGGATTTTGACAACAAAAAACGCCCCGGAGAAGACTCCGATATTGAGCCCGGAATGGATGTCGAAGAGCCTGTTAAGCGTAGGACTATACCTACTAAAGAAGGAGTCTTAGAGATTGATTCGGATAAGGCTGTTTTTCATACTTAATTATATAGTATGACCAGTGTGTAGAGGTCAATGGCTTCTGCTCTTACCCTGCGAACTTCTCCTGTCCAGCACAGTGGGAACATCAGCATTGTTAAGTCGGACAACGACCTTGTTATCGCTGGTTACGCATCAGTTGAAATGGTCGACAAGCAAGGCGACCTTATTACACGAGGCGCACTTCGTGATGCTTTTGATGGATTCATGAAAGCAGACGGTTACCGTAATGTACAACTTGCACACTCTAACATTCAAGTTGGAGAAGTTATTAACAACTATACAGACCATGATGGTCGTGTTTGGAAATCCGGAGTTGACGACGCTGGTATGTTTGTCGTTATCAAACTCCGAGATGACATTGAAAAGGCTCGTGAAGTAGCCAATGAGATTCGCAAAGGAGCCCTTAGAGGTTTCAGTATTGGAGGACAAGCATTCAAGCGAATGCGAAAGAGTGACAGTAGCCACGGCGACTACACTGAAATCTCCAAACTGGAACTACACGAGGTCACCATTTGCGAGAAAGGTATTAACCCGGAGGCGACATTCCGTATATTGAAGGAGGACACAAACATGAACGATGATAATGTATTAGGAGAACTATCCACAGTGCTGGACAGATTAAATGGACGACTTGACACTATGGAAAAGGGTGACTTACCTGCTTTCATGGAAGACAAGAAAGACGAGGCCGAAGATAAGCCTAAAGAAACCAAAGACGACAAAGACGAAAAGGATGACGAAGATATGGACGACAAGAAAGAAAACCCGTTTGCAAAAGGCGATTATAGCGATGTCATTACGACAGATTACTTGAACTGGATGGAAAACACATTGAAATCTCAAGGTGTCGACATTTCCGGTGCACGAACTCACTTCGATGATGTCTCCAAGGCAAACCTCGGCTCCACTCCGGAACAAATCGGAGACGGTGCAGATTACTTCGCTGGTCAAGTTAAAGGACGAGCCCAAGAAGGCGGAAACCCGTCAACTGGTGCAATCGGCAAACTCAACAGTGGTAGTGGAAAGTCAGTCGCAAAAGGCTACCTCTCTCCCGAAGCAGTCAGTGCATCCGACCTTGAAGCCGCTTACGAAGTCTACAAGGCCGCAAGTCTTGAAGAACAATTCAAATCCAACCTTGGCTCTGTCTTTGCTGACAGACTCTCAAAGGAATTGACTAACGAAGCACACTCACGAGCCGCATCCACTTTTGACGCACGAACCCCTCTTGCAAACATCGAGAAGGCTTTGAGCGACCTTAGCGGTCGAATCGACAACATTAGCACCTCTGCTCCAGCAGGAGTAGAATTGCGCAAATCAGCATCCACTGTAGAAATCCCTTCTACACAAGAACTCGGTAATATGAACTGGGACGATGTTCACCGCCTCGCAGGAACTGTTTGGCAACAATAAGCATGACGAAACAAAAAAAATAGGAGATGAAAAATTATGGCAAGAAATTACATGAGAACAGTTAATGATATGGAACGATACTACTACGGTGCAGGCTCTTCAATGGGCTACGCCTACAGTGGTAGCGAACTGTTGAAAGCAGACGCACCACTTTTGAGTACCACCGCTGGAACTTACCAAGCAATCTACGGTCGCAAAGTTTGGTCGCAACTAAACCAAGAGTTCAACGCATTCTCGGTCCTACCTAAGAAACCTTGGGACCGCAGTGGATGGCGTGTTGTCACCGCAAAGCCTTCTAAGTCAGTCGGCGGCGGAATTGCAGAAAACGGAACTCTACCGGACACCACCAAACCTACCTTTCAAAATGTGGCCGCAAAGCCAAAGACAATCGCACACTCGTTCGATATGTCCGAAACAGCAATTTTCCTTAACGACAAGGACGATGGACTTGGCGACATTCGCTCAGTCTTGAAAGAAGAAATGGGTAAGCATCACGCAGAGCACATCAACGATATGCTCACTACGGATGTTACAACTGTTGCAGGAAACGACATCGAGTCACTTGACCGAATCACCGCTGGAAACAACAGCATGACCTCCGGAACTCACTACGATGCAGGCGATGAAGACATTTACTCCATCGACCGCAGTGCAAACACATGGGCTTTCGCAGAAGACTCTGCTGACAGTTCCTCTGCTAACCGCACCCTTTCCCTCGACCATTTGGATGAGACTTTCCGTCTTGTTTGGCAAAGAGGAGGTAACCCGAAAGTTATGCTTACTGGGTACGATACCTTGATGCGCATTCAACAACTTCTACAGTCTCAACAGAGATTCATGGAAGAAAAGAGAGTCGTCCCTACCTTCAACGGTGTTAAGGGCGTTCCCGGTGTTGAGGCTGGTTTCATTGTTGCAACATACAACGGTGTCCCAATCATTCCAACCAAAGAGATGTCAAGTGACGGTATCAGTAGAATCTACATGATGGACACTGATTACACATACTTCTCTACCGCAAAACCAACTCAATACTTTGAAAGCGGAATTGAAACCGGCGACCCGTTCGCTGTCAACCGCCTCGGACAAGAGGGACTTTACCGTACAATGGGTGAAGTTTGGACTACTTTCTTCGGAGGACAAGGCTCAATCCGTGACCTTAAGTGAAGAACAAAAAAAATAAAATATAGGAGATGAAAAATTATGGCAACAAAAACACATAGAGGAATTACATACACAACCAGCAGTGCCGCTGGAATTGATGTGCTACTTGACATGCCCCTACAAGGTGGGGTTGACCAAGACAAGACTGAATGGCTGAATGGTAACGCTGGTGGCTCTTATCCGGGCTCTTTGACTGGATTTAACGCCAGCAACACCGATGGCTCAATCGTTCATAATCCACGATTACTCGTGGTGCACCTAAGTACAATGGTTGACA
>TARA_R110000803_G_scaffold52326_2_pt1 | contig 19314 bp, 35 predicted proteins | sample TARA_R110000803 | Tara Oceans TARA_R110000803 (sample SAMEA4397772) | marine metagenome | biome: Polar Biome; feature: [SRF] surface water layer (ENVO:00010504); material: water (ENVO:00002006), including particulate matter (ENVO:01000060) such as... | depth 5 m | reverse complement strand
CTCAAGGTCCAGGGAGGAAGACACTCCGGGAAGATCATCAAGATCGAAGGAACTGGAGACGATGACAACGCGGTCCGCTTTGAAAAACTTGAGACAATCGACCACGATGGTCTCTTCAGTGAGACAGAAGGCTCAACCCAGACAAACATCCGGAAAGCTGTCCAGGCTCCTCTGGAGCTCTCTGGTGATGACTTCGCCGGTGGCTTTGACTCTGGGAGAGTCGAGGACCAGAGACGCTTCTACAACTCACAAACAGATGATGAGAGGACGGCCCTCGAGGAGGTCTTCGAGATCATCACCCCGAACCTGGCGATCCCTATGGTCCCAACGACTCACGAGATCAAGCCACTCTTCGAGGAAGAACTTCAAGAAGAACCAACTCCAGAAGGAGAAGAAAAAACACAAACGACTGAAGGATCTCCGGATCCTGTGATCATCGAAGAAGACGTCGATGTCCAAGGCCTGGCCCTTAATGGAGCCCAGATCTCAAGCCTCAAGGAAGTGATCCTCGCCGTGGGTGATGGCTCACTATCTAAAGGACCGGCGAAGGAACTGATCAAGGCCTCGTTCCCCGCTTTGAGTCTGGACCAAGTCAACAAGATGGTCGACCCGATCGACGTAAAAATTAAAACCGAATAAGATGGGACGCCTCCTAAACTATGAAGACATCACGATCAGGGACCTCACGGCAAACCTGGACGCGGCCGAGTTCGATCCCTACATCGTGGAAGCGGAGGAGGTCGACATCAAGCTGATCCTGGGGAATGTCCTCTTCACCGACCTGGTCAACAACTTGACGAGCTCCGATCCGAACTATGTCTTCCTCCTGGATGGTGGAAGCTACGCCGACGGATCCTACACCTATGAGATCAAGGGCCTCCGCTACGCGCTCGAATATTACGCCCTCGCTCGCTACATGGAGAACCCCTACATCCACACCCAGACGGGCTTCACTAATCACTCCGACGAGTTCGGAACCAAGCCGACCAAGAGCGAACTGGACAAGCTCGCCAACAACGTGAGGAGCGTGGCCTGGTCAGTGATGGACGACATTAAGAAATATTTAAACGCTAAGAACTCCGACTTCCCTCTCTGGAATTGTGACAGCCAGGGGAACCGATCGGGATCCGTTAAACTTTCAATCCTTTAAGACATGGCCCTGACGAAATACCTGAGAGACACAGCCGACGCTCGCTTCACCAACAAGGCGGCAAAAATTACCAATGCAGAGTACGACTCGACGCTGAGATCCTTCCATGATGATGTCGACGCCTTGACCGCTTCGATCGCCGCCATCACGAACGGAGTCCTCAATGAGGTCCAGGAAACTGACACAGATGTCACCTGGGACGGAACGAGCTCCTCAGTCCACTGTGAGACAGACGCCGGAGTGATGGGGATAACTCTCTCAACTGTGAGCGCCGGAGTGATAGGGACCCGGGTCCATATCATGGACAAGAACGGAGACGCCTCGACCTCGAACATCACGGTCTCCGGACAAGGGGGTGAACTGATCAACGGAGCCGCCTCCCTGGTGATGAACACCAACTGGGAGAGCGTAACCCTTGAAGCTATCCTGGACGCCGGAGTCGTCGCCTGGATGATAGTGAACTAAAAAATTAAATAATTGATAACTAAAAACCGATAACAAGATGAGCTTCTCCGATACTTTCGCCCCGAACGGGGGCCGACAAATTGACACAACCCACGGCGCTGTCACTGGATCCTTCCGTCGCTACTTCGTCCCAGGGACGGCTTGCGCCCTCACTTCGATGAGTCTCAACGGGGTGGCCGTTACTTTGGCCGACTTCGGCCTGGACATAGTTCCGGAGCCTGGGGTCCCGTTCTACATTGGTAAAGACGGGGACTCGATCACCGCCATAAATTTGAGCGCCGGGAAGGCGTTCCTCCCATACGCTTCGGACCAGGTACGTCCAGACGCTTAAAAAATTAGACAATGATGACACACATCTCGAACGCTTTGACGATCAGGAAGTTCCCCTTCGGACAGGGAGGTGGAGGCTTCACCCTTGCCTCCCTGGGCTTGTCTGTCGATCTATTAATGAACGAATCAGAAACGACCGCCAACGCTCTTAAATATTTGGGAGATATGAGTCTGGACGCGAGTCACACCCCGGACGCCTCCTCGATGGTGGACCGAAGCGCGGCGAAGGCGATCTTGTCGACGAAGGCTTCGGACTTCTCGGTGGATGAGGATGGGATCACCTCTGGGGACTTTACCTTCACCGCGGACCAGACCATCAACTCCGAGGGGGGCTTCTTAAAATGTATTTTTCCAACGGGGACGGGGCAGATCGCCATGTCTTTACCGAACGGCTACCTCCTCGGGACGAATGGGTTGACGATGTTAAGGCTCAAATATAGGTGGGCCTGGGGGCAAAACGACACAACGGTCGGACAGTTTTATCAATATTTTCCAATCGCCAGGAGGGACTTCCTCTCTCCGGATTGGGCTTATGGGGTGACCTATGACACCGAGATCTTCGTCGTCCAGAATAGTATCAAAAATTTCGGAATGGCCGGGGGGTCCGTGGACAGACTCGGGAAGTCTCTGATGATTAAGGACATAATAACGGAGGAAATTGACGGGAATCACTTCCTCAACGTCACGAGCGCCCAGATGCCCCACCGAAATTTCACGGACTACACCCTGGACTTCGATGGAATCGCTCAACACTTCGCCAACTCCGCGAACTTCGCGACCGCCGTGTCAAGTGACCAGGCCGGGATGTTCACCCTGGTCTTCAGAGACGATGAAGGGGCGGGTCAAGTCTGTCAAATCTTTGATATTAACGACGGAGGCCTCACCAATTATTTGACCATAAGACTGGACTCTTCCAATAATATTAGAGTCTACACTGTGGGGGCTTCGGTCTCAACAAATAACGCAAATTTTGGACCGATCACCGCCATGAGAGGCGGGTGGATCATGCTCCAGATAGGAAGCACCGGATCCGCCTATAAAGTTTATGCGAACGGAGTGGAACAGTCACTCGTCTCTGGGACAGATAACGGCCAATGGATGGGAGACCTCAGTGGTCTGACGACCTCCTGGATCGCTCGCGGTCACACTGGATCCTATGGCGCTCAATATGGAGCCATCGGGCTCCGTCACTTTGGATATAAATCCGGGCAAGTTCTGACGGCTCAACAACAAAGCGACACGAACGACTCACCAGAATATCAACAAATTTACACACCATGAGCTCCGTCCATGATTTCAAAGTAGTACCGGCAACGGGTCCCCAACTCAAGAAGATCGAGAAAGTCTTCATCGACGCGGGCGTCCCTTACTTCACGAACGGGAAGCTCTCCTGGGACACCATCACGCCCGGGACAGTCTACAAGAGAATCGCCGATGGGAAGTACTACGTCAGCGCCTCCGGAATAATTGACCATGCCCAGGACAACAACCTGGTCCAGGCTCTAAAGGACGCCTTCAGTGGGACGGACCTGATCGCCTGGTTCAAAGCTAACAAGACACACAAGAACAACGTCTTCGACAACCCAACGACATGAGCTTCAAAAACAAAATACCACCAGGAGGAGACTGGGAAGAGACCCTTCGCTTTGAACAGGACGGAGTCCCCCAGGACATCTCTGTCTTCACAAACTACGCCCTGATCCTTCAATATGAAAGCGGGGAGGAGATCGCGAAGCTCTCGAAGAACGTGGTCACCGCGGACCTGGACTACATCCAACAACTCAAGGCCGTCGCCGAAGTGGGTGGACGCTTCGCGATGAAGGTCCCCAGGCTGATCGCTGAAGCCCTAAAAAGGAAGGCCCGGATCATCGGGGTCTTCGGCTACATGACCACCGACGCCGACTACGCCGTGAGCGAGTTCCGGCCCCTGGTCACTTTTGAACTGGGAACAACTCCATCAAATAGTCACACCACTGTCAGCCTCGCGACATGAGTGATATAATCATAGAAAAGAATCAGAAGGACATCGTCATCGAGTCCAAGGTCACCACGGTCTCCGGGATCTGTCCGACGTCTTCGGATCCTGGGATCGCGAACGTCCTCCTCGGGGTCTCTTATGAGATCAACGACGTGGACCTGGTGGGGACTTTGATTTATTCAGCCCCCGCGGGTCGTCAATATGTTCTTCCTAATTTCAGAAGCAACACCCACCCCGTCAGCTATGCAACGGGAGACGCTCATTGGATGTTTACAAATGGAGAATTTGATCGCGCTGACTTGGCTAATCCACTGATCAGAGTACAACTCGACAGGGAGGCCACCTATCCCAACGTCACCCTATTAGAAAACAATATTTTCGGAAACAAGGCAAGGTTCACCAATAGCCTGGGGTGGTACTTATTGAAAGATGTCTGGTATAATAGGAACGTCTACGTCAACGGCGACCTGGTAGACGCCGCGGGAACTCCCATAAATGCCGTTGCACAATCCACAGCCGTCGGACTTTTTAGGGCAGACTCCGAGATCATCATCGATCATTTACACGGAACAGAATGGAGTCAAAAGAATTACAATGGATTTGTGGGCGGAAATAATACGCCAGGATATTGGAGTAATGGGATCACAGAGATCCGAGGCTTGACATACGAGGGCGGAGGATGGAAGCCGCCCACGGTGGGGGCTCAAGTTTCCTTCGGTGGTAGTCCGTATGATGGCGCCATGTACACGGGGATCTTCGTGGCTCTGAACGACTCACAGATTGCAACGTGCGATACCGACTATAATAATACCACCCAGTTTTGGATGACTCAGAGAAACTTTGACCCCGCCGCTCTTTATGCGAAGACACACAGCTACGCTGATAGATGGAACTGGGCCTGGAGATTTATCGATGAGTCAAGATGGGTATAAAAAAAATAAATTATGTATAGAATAGACACTTTAAACCTCAGCGCCAACTCAAAAACCTCCCAGGGCTTTATTGACAAGCTCGGAGTGGAGGATCTCACCGACGTCACCTTCGACTGGAACACCATCACCATCGACAAGGAGACCCAGGAGGTCCGGGTGGAGATGATCTTCACCTCGGCAAACTTCAAGCAAGCCAGGACCATCACCTTCAAGAAGGAGGACCTCAACAAGGCCGCCCTGGATGAGTCGAAGAGCTTCGTCCAGAAGCTAATCAATTATGTATTAACTCAGCCAGAGCTCTCCGGAGCCGTAAAACTTTAAACAATGACCTCAGACTCTTCACCATTAAGTCGCCGACAACTGGCCACGAACTCGATCTTCATGGCCATGGTCGGAGTGATCACCGCACTGATCACAGCCTCGGCGATGAACTCCTGGAGCGGCTCCAATCTGAAGGACCACGTCATGGTCGAGGGTCACAACGTCACCAAGGTCCGGGTGGACAATATCGAGGACGACATCACTGAGATCAAGAGATCCGTCGGAGCGATCGAGGACCAGATGGTCCAGGTCCGGGTGGACGTGAAACAAATGAACACCGGCCTCGAAGCGAACAGAGAGCTCAAGGAGAAGATCATGAACAAACTGGACCGGATAGACAGCCACATCGGGAACTGATGAAGGAAACGATCAAGAACATCCTCATCGGAGTCTTGACTCTGGGACTGACGACCGCCTTCGGGTGGATCTGGCACATGGAGACCAGGATGGTCCTGGTGGAGGATCACCAGGTCACGAGCAAGGAGTCCAGGAAGGTGGCCACCGACTTGATCAAGGACTGGCCAGGGTACAAGAAGCAGATCGACGCGAACACCGACGAGATCGGGAGCCTCTTCGATCATTGGGAAGAGTCAACAAAGGAAGCCAAGACGAAGGAGCTCCTCGGCCTCCAGAGACTCCAAGCTGTGGAGACAAAAATCGAAATTTATCACTAAACTCTCAACACTATGAAGAACTTGAAACAATGGAAGACCACCACCCTGGGCTTGATCTTAATGATCGCCGCCGGGGCTGACTTGTGGCACTTTGAGAAACTGAGCGAGATGGCTCTGGGCGCTGTCCTGGTCATCGGGATCCTCTTCCTCTTCTCACCGGACAAGGCTCTGAAGTTCCTGGACCGAAAGACTGGCGGGGATGAATAAGTTCGGAACCAGGAGCGCGGCGAACCTGGCCACAGCTCACGAGGATCTCCAGAAGGTGATGAACCTGGCCCTCTCCAGGAGTCGGATCGACTTCGGGATCTCTGAGGGTCACAGATCTGTCGAGAGACAGAACCAACTCTTCCAGGAAGGGAAGAGCAAGATCGACGGAGTGAACAAGAAGGGGAAGCACAACTTCAACCCGAGCCTCGCCGTGGACATTTACGCCTACCACCCAGACCCGGCGACCAGGAGGAAGATCATCTGGGACCTGGGGACGCTTTGCTACATCGCGGGGATCGTGGTCTCTACTGGCCAGGATCTTCATGAGAGGGGAGAGATCTCCCACGTCATCCGATGGGGTGGCAACTGGGACAGGGATGGAGTGATCCTCCACGACCAGAGCTTCGACGACCTTCCTCACTTTGAACTGAGAACTCCATGAACAGGCCCGGACCTTGGCGTCTTGCCACCGTCGCCCTGGCGGCGCTGATCATCCTGGACCTCCTGGGGATCCTTCGACCTCTTCGAGGAGTGGATCTCTCAGAATTTGAACAGCTTGAAAAGAAGCTCTCAGAGGAACGATCGAGGAGGGACTCGATGGAGAAGATCAACTTGACCCGGATCTCGATCCTGGAGCACCAGAACGACTCCCTCGTTCAATTAGACAGCACAAACGAAATCCAAAAACATGAGAACACTCAGATCGCTGAGGACGTGGTCCGCTATTTGCGCGACGCTCCTCTTGACAGCGTCGGCGTCATACTCACAAGAGAGGCCCCCGCCGGCTATTAGTTACCGAGGGACCCCTGGGATCTTCCTCACTGAGGCACAAGCAAGACAAGCGGCCCAGGATAGGATCAAGGGGATCGCCTACTTCAAGAACTGGAAGATCTCAGAAGCTCAGCTCCAGGACAAGGATCTCCGGATCCAGAACCTGGAAGAGGAGAACATCCTGATCACTGAAGCCTGGACCGGGGCGGAGGCAGACCTGGAAGGATCTGATCTTCTGGTCCTGGAATGTAAGGGAGACCGGAATGAGATCCAGACGCTCCTGATCAAAGAAAAAAAGAAGACGAAGCTCCTCCCCTGGATAGCCGGGGGCGCGTTCATCCTGGGGGTCGTCCTGGGATCATTGAAATAAAACACCGAGCTCTTCGTTCTGACAATATGAGAAACACAACGACCTGGACCTTGATCATCTTCTTCCTTTTTTCGTGCTCGAAAGGAGAGGAGGATCTTCGGGGTCCGATGGATCCGATCCAGGGGATCATGATCCAAATCTCCACCACTTCAGCCTGGACAAATCTGGATATTATCAGGGACGGAACTGTCACCGAAAGGGTGGGAAGTGAGTCTCCGATCTGGGGGATCTTTCTCCCAAAATTGGACACCGACACCTTGATCATCCTCTCCGAATCGGGGGGAATTTCAACCACTTTATCGACCCGGATCTTCATCGACGGGATCCTCAGATCCGACTCAAATGTCACCAGGGACAACCCCCGGATCCTCCAAAAAGTGGGAATTTTAAAATAATTTTTGCACCTTCTACAAGCCGCGCCCATGGCTCACTCTGAAGATCTCCGCGAAAAGGTCCACACATACGCCGGAGGGGTGATCGTTCAATAGGGACGCTCCTGGACCCCTTAAATCGAACCCTTCAAAAAGGACTTATGAACAAAAAAGGGGGTTATTAACAGGGCTTTTTTGTGGTCTGGATTTCTTTTTATATACTTGTGGAATGAAGCAAACCATGACACGCAACTCACAGCCCTCGACCGTTAGACGGGAGACAGGCGGAGCCGTTAGTCTTGGAACTTCAAACTCAAATTTTAAAACCATGACAATCATCTCAAATAATCACATACTTACCAAGACAGAAACCGGCCGAAAATCTGGCCGTTATCATTACCAAGTGAAGGACCTCCAGGGGACTGTGATCTCGGAGCGAAAATCGAACCGCGACTACATCGGAGCAACCCTCGACGGGGGTCTCTATTTTGGACGCGCCGATCTCATCGGAAGAGGAGAACACGGGAACCGGATCAAGTACCTGGACAAGGTAGGGATCAAGACGAAGATCAAAAACAGGGAGGACATCCTTGTCGCTGTCTTATCGAGAGAGATCTCAGTCCGCCAGGGCCATGAGTCCGGGGCGTGTTATTATGTCGAGGACAAAGACGGGAACACGATGGAGACCATCTGGACCCAGTACGAAAGCGGCGAGAGTTCTGACGAAGCTCGAGAGAGAGCTGAGAAGAAAGCCAACGAAATAAAAGCAAACCTTTAAACAACCCCAAAACCATGACAAACAAAACAAGATACGAGCGTCTCAAAGACCTCACGAACACAGCCATCACATCAAACAACCTAAGAAGCGAACGCCTCAAGATCGCGAAGAGTGAAGCCTTCATCCAGATCGAGAAGGCCTCCAAGAACCCGAGCCTCTACCTCATCGAGCTGATGAAGGTGGAGATCCTTGAGTCTCACACGAAGATCGGAGAGATCAAGAAGAGGATCTACGTCGGACAAGTCGACGCCGGTGGAGTCTGGGGCGCTCAGCTCGCCTACTTAAAACTCAACAACAAGGGGATCCTCTACTTCTACATCGAGAACCTCCCGAGCGGGTGGGCCTTGAGCCAGGTGATCAACAACAAACTCGTCACAATCGACGGAGGCCAGAGATGGGAAGCAATAATCCACCCGAAGACCTGGGGCAACTGTCGCCAGATCCTCGAGGGGATGACCGACACCCTCCACGCCTTGACAGCAAGACTTTAAACTCAATTTTTTTTAACTTAAAACCATGAACAAAATGGAAGCTATTAGTGTTTTAAATTTAATGCCCTCAACGAAGGAAGAGATGAACGTCTTCCTCAGTAAAGTAAAAGCCGAACTCCTGGAGGATAATCCTCTGGACGTGGGTCTGAAGATCACCGTCATCCAGAAGACGATGGAAGCCCTCCGGAAGGATCCGGACATCCGGGACCTGGTCCTGGACGAGCTGACCAAGTACACCGAGAAGATCGTGGAGTATAAGGGGAACAAATTCGAGAAGGCTGAGACCGGGGTGAAGTACGACTACCAGGGAGACCACACCCTGGCCGAACTGGACGCCGAGAAGAAAGCCATCGACGTGAAAATCAAGGAGCGCCAGGCCTTCCTCAAGACTGTCAAGGGCGAAGTCTTCGACGGCGACGGAGTGAGATGTCTCCCGGCCGTGAAATCATCGACAACGAACTACAAACTCATCCTGAGATAATGGAAGACAAGAAAACCGACACAAAGCTCACCGCCCCGAGACCGACAGCCCGGGAGATCCTCACCGCTCCGATCCGAGTCGATGAGATAGAATGGAGGATCGGATCCAAATCGAAGGAGACGGTCCCAGAGAACAAGAGGAAGACCTCGATCCTGGCCTACATAACGAACCGCGCCGTCATGGAACGACTCGACGCGGCCTTCGGATGGGATGGATGGGAGAACAACTTCAGAGAGGTCACTGGTGGCTTCATCTGTGGGATCAAAGTCCTCACCGTCCAGGATGGGGAGCCGGTCTGGATCCTCAAGGAAGACGGAGCTCCTCGGTCAGACATCGAAGCCCTCAAGGGTGGGCTCTCTGACTCGATGAAGAGGACCGCGGTCCAGTTCGGGATCGGTCGGGACCTTTACAACTACCCGAAGACCTACATGAAAGGGCTCCACAAGTGGATCCCAGACTGGGCCAAGGAGCGCCTGGAGGGAATGGTTCACACTATGAACAACGACCCCGGGATCGTCCCCCCGGTGGTAATTTTTAACCCCCCGAAGACGTGAGCGTCTGGGAACTGATGGAGAACCACAGGAGCGTCGTCTGGATCATCTTGATCCTGGGCGTCCTCCTCGCCTTCTTCGTTCATCTGGCGGCTCGTGGTGAGCTCAGGGGGCTGAAGTGGGACTTGTGGACAACCTACAAGAACATCATCAAAAAATTTAGATAAATTGCAGACGAAAACCATGACAAAAAAATTAACAATTTGGGAGAGCTCCCGGAGGTCACTCGTGAACCGTTTCGTCATGGTTACAGGACACGACACCCCAGGGGCTCTCCCTTTTTTAATTATAAAACCATGAACAAAGAAAAAAACAAGACGCCCTTCTTCGCCTTCTATCCGGCCGACTTCATCATGAACACCTCACGGCTGTCTGATGAGATGGTGGGGAAATACATCCGACTCCTCTGTGATCAGTGGGTCAACGGATCCCTGGAGATGGATCAAGTCCCTCAGGCCCTGGCGAAATATTACACCGAAGCCCCTGGGAATATGTTTTACAATGAACGCCTGGAGGAGGAGAGGATCAAGGCCCTCAGAATATGGAACCAAAGGAAGGGAGCCTCCGACGCCGCCGCGAAGAAGAGATCCACAACACCGGACGGACCACCGGACGGACTACCGAACGACCCACCAAACCAGAACCAGAACCAGAACAAGAAGAAGAACAAGAACAAGAGCGAGAACAAGAAGCAAATAGTGACGACTAAAGAAGTCGTCCTTCCCTGGTCTTCCCCTCAATTTTTAAAAGTCTGGGAGACGTGGAAACAATACAAGGCCGGCGAGCACCGCTTCAAATTCAAGACAGTGATCAGCGAACAGGCGGCGCTCACTAAGCTCTGGAACGAAAGCCAGGGGGCCGAGGATCTCGCGATCTTCATGGTCTTCAACGCCATCGCCTCACAGTGGAAGGGGATCTTCCCACTGAAGGATCAAGAACTCAAAAAATTTAACAACAAAAAAGGACAGAACGATGAGCAATTTAATGAGATCCGGGAACGATACGGACTATAAAACAATCATAGCACACCAGAAGGAGCCAGACGCCAGGAGAGCCCTGGCTCAGATCTTGATCAACATCCCCAGGGAGTTCGATCTGACCTTCTCAGAAGGATCTGAGACTCACCAGGTGGAGAACATGATCAGCTTCGTCCTCCATCACTTCAAGACAATCAGCCCGAACCAGATCCGGGAGGCCATCGAACTCAACGCGGCGAGGAAATTCGAGCACAAGGTCGAGGCCTATGGCAAATTCTCCCAGGAGTTCCTGGGATCCATCCTCCACGAGTTCATCAACTGGAGAGCGAACCAAAGACAGAGAGGGACGATCTCCCTGGATCCAGAGATGAACATCCCCAGGGAACTGTCGGCCGACTGGAACAGACTCAAGGCGAACAAGGACCTCAAGGTCACGAGCTACATCTCCGAAAAATATGACCACCTCGTGGGAGCCGGAGCGATCCAGGCGGAGGACTCCAAGGACATCGAGAAGAGGACCAGGCAGATCAAGAAGGACCTGGAGGATCCAACTCACCGGACCCACCAGTTCAAAGACTACGCCGACCCCATGATCTGGGCGATCCAGGACATCCGAGCGGAAAAAATTAAGGCTTTTTTAATTACTTACAAACCCCCAAAACCATGAACAAAGAACAACTGAGGAGAGAGATCCTCGAACAAGAAGAAAACATCCAGGACCAGGAGCGCCTCCTCAAAATATGGGAGAAACTTCCCCGGGATAACAAGAACAAGATCCACCTGGCCAGGCTAAAGGTCCGGAGATCTGAAGGAATAATCCAGGACAGGAACGAGAAGATCGAGAGCCTGGGACAAACCTCCACCGGCAACCCATCGAACCAGGTGAGCCTCTTCGATGAGATCGCGGAGATCTCCAGGCGCTCGGCTGACCTGGCCAAGAAGGCGGAATCGCTCAGCAAGATCCCGGACCGAGCCCACAACATGATGGACACCCCAGAGAAGGGGATCCAGGAGAAGAAGAAGAAGAACAAGTCCCAGAACGCTCAGATCCTCGACGTCTTCAAAGCCTTCCCGGAGGCCTTGATGACCCCCTGGGACGTGAACCGCTTCCTCGCCTGGCCAGAGAAGAGGATCACATCCACCAGGAGAGGGATCACTGACCTGAAGAGGGACGGGATCCTGGTCAAGGGAACCGAGACAAGAGTGGAACAAGAGGGAACCGTGAACGCCCTCTACAAATTAGCGAAGATATGAGCGAGCTATTCGACCCAGTGGATGGGAGGATCGTCCACACTGGAACCCTGGAAGACTGTGAGAGAGCCGCTCGAAACTGGAACAGGAGGGGAAAATTTTGGTACGAAATCAGACCGAAGTCATGAGCACGAAGAACCAGGTCTTCCTCACCAGGAGAGCGGACGGATCCTTCCTTCCTTCAACGGATGAGGACAAGGAGAAGCTCAACCGGATCAAGCTCGGCGAGACCATCGCCGTCAACTATCGAAAGCCCAGGAACGCGGGCAATCATCGCCGCTTTTTTGTGATGATCAACCTCTTCGCGGAGAACCTTCCCGAGGGTCTTCCGATCAGATACGAGAACCCCGACTATCTAAGATATGAGGCCCTCATCGCGACGGGCTTCTGCGAGTGGAGAGAGTCCAGGGGTGGCCTGGCTTATCCAGTCCCCAACTCCATGGCCTTCGATAAGATGGACGAGGACAGCTTCCAGAAAGTCTACGGGGCGATCGTGAACTATCTCCTCAAGCACTTCAGCGACTTCTCGGAGTCGGACTTTAATGAACACATAAACCTCCTGACATGAAAAAAGAAGACAAAGAAGACAAACTCCTGACCGTGAAGATCGAGGTCATGGTCAAGCCCACGGTGGGACAGTATGAGATCCCCACCTGGAGGGCCTGGTTCGATGATGAGAGGGGGATCTGGAGGATCGGGTCCGAACTATCAGCGCGGAGGATCTTCGTGGCTGTGGAGGAGTGGATGAAGGAGAACCACCCAGAAGCGCCCACCTACAAACTCCTAATAATTGACCGCCGACCATGAAGCTGATGAAGAACATGGTCATCGAAATCCATCCCCACGGGAATCCAGACAAGGAAGTGGAGGGTGACGCTCGGCTGATAGAGAAGGTCCTGGAGAACGTCAAGACAGAGACCTGGCTCGTCCAATTTAAGGGCGAGACCAGGATCCTCAAGAGGAAGATCATCAAGCCAGAGCTCTCGGAGCCGGTGGTGATCTCCAGGAGAGAACCGAACAAGATCCTCGGCCTGGACCGGAGTGATCACAGCGAATTAAAATATAAATATAAACGACTAAGAAGATGAAAGTGTCCGTAATAATACCCACGACAGGCGAGAGGCCTCAGTTCGTGGACCATGCCCTCCGGATGGTCAGCCGCCAGACCTATCGGGACAATATAATCGAGACCACAGTGGTCCAGAACGCTGACAAGACCCGGCCGACCCTGGTCGAGAATGTCCGCAAAGGTTACGAAGAAGCCGAGGGTGACCTGGTGGTGATCTGGGAGGACGACGACTACTATCGGGACGACTACATCGAGACGATGGTGAAGTCCTGGGAGCCTGGCCTGGAAGTTCTGGGAGTGAATCACTCGACCTACTACCACCTCGGAGCCCTCAAGCTCCGGACCATGATCCACCCAGATCGGAGCTCGCTGATGAACACAGTCCTCAAGGCTAAGCTCACAGAGATCCCCTGGGACGGTGACATCTTCCTGGACATGAGGATCTGGAAAGCTGTCCACGACAAAGTCCTCAAGGGGAAGCTGATCAACGAACAGAAGGCGATCGGACTCAAGCATGGGATCGGAAGATCTGGAGGCCGAGCTCATGACCCGGACTTCTTCATCCCAAATAAAAGCCAGGACGACCCGGACATGAACTTCCTCCGGGGCTTCATCTCGAACGAGGAGATCCTCGCCTTCTATTTATCCATCCATGAGCGAATCAAATCCAGATAAAAAGCTACATTTGGGGGCATGAAAAAACAACACCGCCGACACATCTCCACCGTCATCGAGTGGATCATTTTGATCGTGATCATCTACTTCCTGATCCCATGAACAGGCCAGAGATCTCCACCATAATGACCACCTACCAGGACGACGCGATCGAACTGAGGAACGCCGTCAACTCCATCCTCCACCAGGAAGGGGTCAACATCGAGCTCATCCTTGTGATGGTCACCGACGACATCAACATCAAAGCCGTCAGGCTCTGGGTCCCCATCATCAACAAGGCGGCGAAATTTACCAGGATGAAACTCATCGAAGTCTCTCCGGAAGATCATCCAGGGAGATCACCTGGGGGATCCTTCTATCAAATCAATGAAGGACTCAAGCACGTCACCAAGCCCTGGGTCCGATGGTTCTCTGGAGATGACCTCCTCTATCCCAGGAGCTCGATGAAACAAGTGGAGGCCCTGGAGAAGTCCGGGAAGCTCGTCTCCTATGGAGGCTTCACTCTCCTGGATGAGAAGAACACAGTCCTCGAGTCGGTCAAGTTCTACCCATACCGAAGAGAGACCCACCAGTTCACCAACTTCATCAACGACGTGGCCCTCTGGTCCAGTGATCTCCTCAAGTTCACCCCCTTCCTCTGGGAACGGTGGGAGAATTACTCCTTCTGGGATCTATGGCTGAGGATCTACGACGTCCATGGTGATGTCTTCCATTATACTGATGAGGTCCTCTGGTCCTATCGGATCCGGGAGAGATCTGAGCACGTCGCCAGGCTCAAGAGACCAGGCGGGAAGTCAGACTATGACAGACAGCGCCGAGCCTTTAAAACAAACCACCCCATCCGATGATCTTGAACCTATGCTCGAATGACTACGCCAACTTCATGGACGACATGACCAAGGCAATGAAGACCGCCGGCCTCAAGGTCACCGCGGCCAAGAGAAACCCCCACGAGTTCGGCTACAAAGACGAGGTCGGGATCCCATCACACGCCGCTCTCCTGGATCTGATCCGGAAGGCGGAGATCATCCAGATCTTCCACTCAGATCTCAGACTCTACAACCTCGCGATCGCTACCAATCCAAAAGCGAAGCGGATCATGTACCACACCGGGAGCCTCTATCGACAGAACCCGGACAAGTACAACCAAGCGATCGACCCACAGACCAAGATCGTCCACGCCCTGGGGGAGTTCATGACCCTGGGAGCACCGAAGCCCCTCTACATCGTGGGCGCTATCAACACGAACAAGATCCTCCCGAGCTCCTTCGATCGGGTCTCTGTGAGAACGCCCCGAACCTTCGGCCACTTCCCGAGCTCGAAGATCAACAAGGGGACGGCACTCATCGAGCGATTAATGGAGAGCCACCTGGACATCAACTACATCACGAGCGGGACCCTCCTCCCCCACCCTGATCACATGGATCGGATCCGAGAGGTGGACATCCTGATCGAGCTCTTCTCCCCTACACAAGCCGGCAAGAAGTACGGATCCTGGGGGATCACTTGCCTGGAAGCCGCCGCGATGGGGAAGGCAATCATCACCCAGAACTTGAGTGACCAAGTCTATCGGGAACACTATGGAGACCACCCCCTGATCCTGGTCCAGAATCCCCAGGAGTTTCATGAAGCCATCAACGCCTTGAGAGACATGAGTCACTCGGATCTCTTCGAGCTCAAGATGAAGACCTGGAAGTGGGTCGTCGAGAATCACAGCTACGCCGCGACGGGCAGATATATCAAAGACAATATTTTATGAACGAGAACGACTACAACAAGAACGCCGACGACTTCCACAAGGACTATCTGGCCAAGCTCCAGGGCTTCAATGAATCATTTAATTATATGAGAGAGATGAGTGGGCTGATGGCCCTGATGAACATCCAGAAGGATGAGCTCGTCCTGGACTATGGAGCCGGCCTGGGAACGATGAGGGACTTCCTGGACGTTCACACTGATGGGAGGATCTACGCCTTCGACGTCCACGAGAACTACTACCAGGGGGACCCCGACTTCTTCAAGAACGTCCTCCACTTCCACCTGGACAAGATCTACTTCATGCACTCCATCGCTCACATCCCAGACCCGGAGAGCGTGATCAGAAACCTGGCCGACAAGTTCATGAAGAACGACAGCGAGATCTGGATCCTCACACCGAACGCCAACTACCTGGACAGCCATAAGGCTCCCAAAGGATGGAAGCCAGACCCGACAGTGGTGGAACACTTCAGCGATGACACTCTCCAGGAGATGATCTTCAAAGCCGGAGCCGAGACGACCACCATCCACACCGAACCAGACGCCGAGAGGATCATCCTGTCCGCTAAATTTAACCCCTTAACATCATGAAGCTCGCCGCCATCTACACCCTCTTCAATGGGACCGAACTCCTGGACAGATCTGTGGACCAGATCAAGGACCAGGTGGATCTCATCATCCTGGGGACCCAGGAGATCTCCAACGCGGGGAACGAGATGAGCCTCAACGACGCCCAGAACATCCACAGCGTGGAGGGATCTCTCCTCGAATCAGGCCACGAGGTGATCCTTCAGACATACAAGCCCGACCTGGTCTACAAAGACAGGAAGGAGAACGAACGCCGGAAACTCCAGAGACTTCTCGAGACAGCTCGAACCCTGGGAGCCACTCACTGGATCCTCCTGGCGGCCGATCACTTCTATGACCCGAAGGAGTTCGCCATCGCGAAGGGGAAGATCGAGACAGATCTCCACAGCTTCGACGTCACCTACACCGAGATGATCACATACTACAAGAAGCCGACCTGGAGACTGACCAAGAAGGAGGACTACTTCTTCCCCTTCATTTGTAAGCTGACCGACAAGACTCACGTCGTCCGGGGGAACCACTACCCGGTCCGGATGGATCCTTCTGTGAGGGTCTCACCGGCTGAGACTTTTGTCCACCTGGAGGAGAAGATGATCATCCTCCACCACTTCACAATGATCAGGAAGGACATCCTCAACAAATTCAACAACGCCGCCGCCGCCCAAAATTGGGGGAAGGGGAAGGTCGAGAACTACTTCAGAGAGTTCCAGGACTATGACATCAAAGACAACCCAGGGGTCTCCTATTTTGGAGGGATCACTGTGGAGGAAACTGTGGACAACTTTGGACTCGAGTCCTTAGATCTTCGCGGCTATTAATTAATTTTAACAAACTAAAACTGAGCACAATGAACAAAGACAGCCTAAGACAAGTAGAAATAAAAAGGACAGAAATGGCCAACGCCATCCTGGAAGCCGTGACAAAATTCGAGAAGGACACCGACAAGCTCGTGATGAAGATCGTGATGAACACCCGACCAGATCCGAAGGGCCAGATCTTCCACTCCCTCGACGTGGACATCGACATCTTCGCGGACTCAAAACCGAAGCCCCAGTCGAAGATCGTGACACCAGACAACGGGATCAGACCGATAAGATAATGAAGAAGAGCACGAACAAGAACAGCGTGATCCAGATGTTCACCTCCCTGATCACTGGGAAGATGAACCAGGAGGACCTGATCACCATGAACCAAGTGATCAACGACTACCAGGTGGAGAGCCTGGTCGAAACCCTGGAAACTCTCGAGAAGAAAATCACCGCCCGGTCACCGAGCGACCCACCGATCGAACGATCCCCAGAGGAGAAGGACGAAGCCAGGAGGATCATCAACACGACCGAGGGCCTCCCCAATTTAATGGACTACATCTTCACCTTAATGGACACCGAGATCGGAAGGACAGAGAACTGGGAGATCACCAAGATCCAGAACAATCTGAACAACATCCACCAGGCGAGCTTCACTCTGGGATATATCGAGACAGCCCTGGCTCTATTAATGGATGAGAAGAAAATCAAGAAGACAGTGGAGGCCGGACGCCGTGATCTCTACCAGGTGAACTCCCTCGACTTTCTGGAAATCAACAAGGACAAGAACGGAAACCTCCAGACCTTTATCAATGGAGAGCGGACCCAGAAGCTCGTCCCCGCCAGGAAGCGCAAAGTCTACGACAGGAAGGCCGGGATCTCCATCAAGGAAGAGATCCTCCAGGTCCTCAGAGAAGCGAACGGTCCACTCAGCTCCAGGGAGATCAGACTCCGAACAAAGGACCGGACAGCCGCCACAATCTACACCACCCTCTGGAACCTTAAAAAGGACAACGAGATCCACCACGACAAGGACGAGGCCACCTACACCCTGGACAAGTGGAACGCCCCCTTCCCCAACGCCGAAGAAGAACCGGCTCAACTTGAACGAGCCGAACAAGACGAAGCTGAACTTCTGGGGGCCGCCCAACCCTGGAAGCCGATAGTCCTGGATCCTACCTTCCCCAGGAGGGGAGTCATCTCGATCCTCAGACAAGCCGGGAAGCCACTCACCCAGGCCGCGATCATCACCAGAGCGGGGAAGATCCCAAAGATGAAGATCAGGCAAGCCATCCGAGTCCTGGAGGAGGAGAAGAAGATCCGGGTCCTCCACGGGAAGATCGCCCTCAATCCTATAATGATATGAAACAGAGCCAGATCCTCGCCAACTATCGCAAAACGAAGGCCTCCCTCAGGGAGACCAGGGCCGCCCGCTGTGAAGACTGTGGAGCCACGACATACTTGACACCCTCCCACACTATCGCCCAGAAGGACGCGAAGAACTACGGGACCCCAGAGCTAATCTGGGACGAGCTGAACATCGTGATCCAATGCCAGGACTGTCATCGAATTTTCGAGGAGGGAGCTCACCACCAGAACAGCTTCACGACCCGGATGGCCTACACCCTATCCATCATCAACGTCCTCCAGGGGAAGATCAACGAACAAACCGGACCAGGGAAGGCCCAGGAGCTCGCTCAGAGATACATCAACAAGATCAAGGACCCAGACGTCCGAGCCCGGTGGTCATGTCACTGGGATCAACTAATTGACGGAGAGATATGAGCGCCCCAAACTTCACAGAAGCCTCCCTTGACTGGGGGAAGAAATACAAACAAAGACACGGAGATCCTCATGTCTTCCACACAAGGGAGGAAGCCCTGGAAGACTTCAAGAACTTCATCAAGACAGCCGAAGAAGTGGGGACGGACGAGAAGAGCTTCCACCTCTACCTGGAGAGAGAGGAGTGGATCGTCTACGCGGAGAGCTGTAAATCGAACGCCACCGGCGAGCACGTCGGAGAGTTCAAAGTGAGAAAGACATGACCAAGAAGAAGACACCCCCCAAAGGAGGACCGAAAAAAAGCCGACGGACGAAGTCGGACAAGCCCGACGCGGGCGCGGTGATCATGCTCCACCCCTCAGCTCAGCAACTCCGGACCGCCAAGACGAAGGCCGAGGTCATCGTGGCCCTGGGTCAGAACCTGGGGATCATCTCCAGAGCTGTGGACGCTGTGGGATGTTCTCGCTCTCAGTACTACGAATGGCTCAAGGACGACAAAGACTTCGCCCTGATGGCCCAGGAGGTCACAGAGAGGACC
>TARA_R110000803_G_scaffold95395_5_pt1 | contig 19414 bp, 43 predicted proteins | sample TARA_R110000803 | Tara Oceans TARA_R110000803 (sample SAMEA4397772) | marine metagenome | biome: Polar Biome; feature: [SRF] surface water layer (ENVO:00010504); material: water (ENVO:00002006), including particulate matter (ENVO:01000060) such as... | depth 5 m | reverse complement strand
TTAAGTCTATTTTATCTAATCCGTTTAACATGTTAAACCCTTTGGGTGTATTGGGAGCTTAGCTCCGTAATAAAACTATTACAGTTTACCACTATTTTATATTAATTCAAAATAACTGTTGCAACAATGCCAATGATGACCTATATTAATGCCAATGATGACAAATACAGGGGTTTATAATGAAAATAACGGACATGATAAACGAATGGTATAAGGGTTGTTCTTGTTGTGATGGTAATCCAATCAATTGTAACGAATGCACTCAAGCATTAATAACCGCTATAGACTCAAAGGCTTTCATAAATGAAACGATGGAGCATTGCGCTAAAATAGCGAAAGATAATACAGGGTTTGCTGGTATTGCTGTTGCTGCTTCATATTCAGCGCAAGCAATAGCACAAAGAAGATTATTTATAGAGGCTAGAAATGAACATACTAACAAAGAAGATTAAAAATAAAGGTTACTCGCTTGATGAGTTTTGTGATGCTAATTTAATATCGCTTAGGACTTATCGTAGATGGGAAAAAGAAGATAATAAAAATCACAATTTACTTGTGGGCATGGTTGGTGCGCTAAGTGTTAGTAAAGAAGCATTAATTGAATGTAGTAATAAGTTTGGAGAATAAACAATGAAAACAATTAAAGATGCGTATAAAGAGCTGAATGGTGTGCTACCTGGGAATTACACCAAGCAAGAGTTTTTATTTATTGATACGAGCGATGACAGGTACTTGGTTCTTCATGGTCGTCATCATGAAGAGCAATATCAATACATCTGCACCGTAGAGGAATTCAACAATTGCAAGCCTGAAAAGCCTGTGCGCGATGTTGTTATGGAGCATAAAGTAATAGATTCACATAAGGAGTTAGATATGGATATTGATTGGAGCACAACCAAATACAATTTTTCACTGGTACATAACTTAAAAAATATAGTTAAATTCTTAGAGTTTAAGCCTCGATTGACTGGTGACAACGAATGCTATACAACAAGTGTGTCATCAACCCTTTTTCGTGTTGGCCCGTGGTCGGTTGTAGAAAGACCACAACCAATACTACCAACTCTCACATATACGCAAGAAATGGCTGATAACGGTGTATTGCCTATCGTGGGTATGGAGTGTATGTTTCATTCGGCTGGCTTTAATGATAGTGATGATTGGTGTGTATATCACGGAAAAACATTGCGTGGTGGATATATAATTGAGTACAAAGTAATTAATTCTGACTTAACTAAGGTTTCATCTTTTGATGATGATTTAACTACATTCAAACCACTAACCACACCTATCACGCTAATAGATGGCGAGTGCTATCAGTTTGATTACCACAAAGGGACGTTTCAAGGTTACTTTAAGTTATCCACTGGTCGGCTTTATCATTCTACAGGCTATTATCATGAAAGCGTTTGCACCAACATTCAACCGTTAATTTTAGAGGTTAAGTAGATGACTAGAAATCAGTATATAAGAGATAATGGATACATGGCATGGCTAGGTAAAAAGTCATTGAAAAATGAAATAGAATGCTTACTTGTTGGCTTTGGCATTAGCCTTACCGCAAAACAGATTAATGCTATATCTGAGATAGCAGAGCATCACATTAAAGAGGCTAAATAGATGATTAATTACTTTAAAAAATTACTTGCTACGCTATCTAGTATAGATGAGCAAATAAAGATAAATAACAAGCACCTTAAAGCATTATCCAACTGTGTAGAGGTAAATCACCATAGTCACGGTGACAAACATAGTATATCAACTAAGCATTGGAATGATTAACATGACACCAGAACAAGAGAAACAAGTACTATTAAGTGTATTAGCTGAAAGAGTATCATCAGCAAGACGAATGAGCCTAGGGTTAACGCCTAACGTTTACATACTCGTATCGAACAATGAGTTCATACAAATGGTTGGTCATGATTTATTAAGAGGTAGTTTTAAAGTGCCTCGTTATTCAGGATTTAGAGTAAAGGTGAAAGAACTATGAATTATCAACTAATTTTAACAGTATGGTTATTATTGCACCTAGTAGCGTCAACAGTAAAATCAATTCAATTTAAGAGATTGCAAGGCAAAGATGAGAATGACGTTATCGCAGCTGTTATCGGCGGGTTATTTAGGGTTATTGCTTGGTTCTTTTGCTTATGGGCTGGAGGCTTTTACCTGTGAATATTTTATTAATGATCTGCGGTTTTTACATTATTATTTTATGTGGCGAAATACACGAAACAAGAGTTAAGTTTAAATATAAGTTAACTCTTGTTTATACTGTCCATCAACTGATTATATGCTTACTTGGGTATGCAGTTATGGCTTATGGTGGCTATCTATTATTTCAACAGGTCAATCAATAGAATCAATAGAATCAAAAGCAAGCTGAAGTGATTGCTTTTTGCGTAATTCATCTAAAGGTATAGGTCTAAATAGCTCGTCAATGGTTAGCTTCTGAAACTGTTTCGAGCTTAACCCCCCATTTATTAACAATTCGCCACGTTCTTTCCCTAGTGCGTCTTGTACGAATGCTAAGCCTTTTGGACCTTGTGCGCCTTGTGCTTTTAGCCATGAGAAATAAGTCTCCGTTGCGCTAACTTGTCCACCACCATTAACGCCCTTACTAGCTCTTGTTGCTGCACTGTCATCAATAGCATACCTTTCATCAAGTATAGCAATAATACTTGTCCTGCAATTAGGGTGGAACGCTGGCATAGGTCGAGCGGTTGTTTTCTCTTTACTACCATCAGCCCAGATTATTAAGCCTTTGTTAAATACTCTTCCGCCGTCATGGTGCCTACAGATAGATGAGGTCTTACCATCAAGTGTCGCAATGATTTGATAGCCAATAACAATATCATTGTTTTCGTCTAGTGTTTCCCTACGTGCAATATTAGACACTTGATTAGTGGCAGTCCTAACCATAGTCTTTATTGATTTACGGTTTTGGTTGTCTAGATAGCCATTTTTACCGGTTATATCCTGTGTGATTTGTTGCGTGGTTCTGCCGGTTAAAAATCCAGTACGAATAATATTACTAACCGCATCAACCTGCGAGCTTTCCCAGCCTTTGATAAATGGATCTAATAACTTTACGCCATTGCTATCAGGAAATATTAAAGGAGTTGAATTAACCGCCGCCCATACTTGAACTGGAGCAGGAGCAACAAGCGCAACTGATGGAGATTTAACAACAGACTTTAAACTGTCTAATTCCCACTCTGATTCGTTAACCGCGAAAGGCTGCAGCTCTTTAAATAAAACATCATCGTTATATTCACCATAGATAGCTAATGAAGCACTACGCCATTGCGATACTAATTGATTAATGCGCCTGATATTTAACGTTGTTTCAGGTGCGTCTATCATTATCAACTTAAGCTCGCGAATAAGCCTATCGATGTACGGGTCGAATAAATTAGCCAAGCGACCAGCAAAGCGCTGAGTGTAAACGCTGTGCCTGGTTGTTTGCTCTGTTAGCTTTTCTGCTGGCATTATTCCATACCTGTCCCAGCTAAGGCTGTCTCAGCTATATACTGCTCGATAGTTTTAGCAGAATTAACTAGTTCACCTCTTTGCAAGAAAGTAAAAAAGTCTTCTGTTGGCATGCTGCCAGATTGATATATAGCAAATACAGTAGCTAATAATTGAGGATTAATTCCTGTCGGGTTGTAATCAGTATTAAGCGAATAAATAACGCCACCATTGCCGCCCATCCATTTAGATGCAAAATCACTGGCTTTAGTTATAGCCTCGCTCACTGTCGTTGCAATATCTGATGTTGTTGAATTCTGTGCCACTTTATCAAGGCTTTTTGCTTCTGCTGACTCTGCGCCTGATGCTCTTGGTCGTAACTGCTCAGCGCCTTGAGATGCCATTGTTTCACTAATGTCTTGTAGTGCCAATCTATGCCCATCACTGTTACCATCTGGCTGTAATACTCCAAATTTAGCTTCAGGATTTCTATTAGTCCATTTAACACCGTTGCCCATTACGATATTAGCGCCAGCTTCCGCACCTGTTTCTGTGTAGATAACAAACGAGCTATGATGAAGCTTGCCACCGTAATCAGCGTATAGCTTATATTGCTGAAAGTTAGCATCAACTAATCCAACGATAGGTGCGCTACCAGTACAAGGAGCTTTAACCCAAAAGAAAGGAATTGTATCTGAGTTATTGCCGTTAACAATTACAGGTTTTGATGGTGCGATTAACTCACAATCCTCATTATAAACAGCTTGATGATATACGCCTTTAATTATCTGTAGCACTCTATATTGTGCTTCTACTTCAACCTTGAATCCGTCTTGCTTAGTTACAGCCTCTTTTAAGATCAACAATGATAGCTTTTCTACGTTATTAACGACTTCATAATTCCAGTTAATTATCGACTCGAATTTATAGTGCAATAACTTAGGGCGTAAATTATTTGTCTCAACGTCCTTTTCGCTTGCGCCTTCTGGAGTTGATGGTCTAGCAGTTAAATAACCAGACCAATCTGAAGCATGAGCTTCTTCGCAACCAGCTTTTGAAAGTTCACGCAACGGTGTTCCTTTGCCGTCTGCATTCTCTATAAGATATTCGATTTCAGTCGGGAATTCTGCCTTAGCTGGTTTAGAGTAAATCAAACCTAATAATCCTTGCACAGTTCTACCGGTAACATCTTCAAAGTAAGCATTGTCTAAATACTTATTATATGAAGCCTGACCTTCTGCCGTCAAACTATGAGAATAACTGACAGTACTGCCACCTGCATTATCGTAAACAGTATTGCAGCACATAGAGGCTAATGGAGCTAAAAACTTGACGCCGCCTTTCTTGACAGCGCGACCACCAGAAATAGCAGCTCGGTTTCTTTCGACTCCAGCAAGTGCGTTTGCGTATTCTAATCTTGGTTCTTTTACGTCAGTAGACATAGTTGTTAAGCCTTAATTTTAGTTAGACACGGCTTAACCGCGTTTTGTTTATTATACAATAATAGCGGTAAACTTACACCACCATGCGTTGAGATGTCGTTGTGCTGCTATTTCCGATACCAAATTCACTATGTATATAATAACCTAGTGCATCATTAGGATGATCATTATCATGCGTTTTATCTGGCTCGCCTTGCTTATTATAAACCTGTTGCTCTAATGAATCACACGTTTCAGGACACTTTACCTCATTGATAAAATAGCGCCTTAACTCGTTAGCATTACAAAGCATGGCTTGAACACTTGCTACCCTATCTTTTACAAACGGATTTCTAGTGTAGCTATTAACATTAAAAGACTCACGCAATAGACTTATATCAGTCTCACTTGCATTGACAGACTTTCTGTTTTTACCACTAGCATCAGGGTATATTGTTATTCTGTGTTTAGGGTATCTATTATTTATTGCTTCAATCATTGCTGGCGTATCAAGCAAACCTAAAAACTCATCAACCGCAGAAGTTATCTTTACTCTTGCGTTAAAATCTTCAACATGAACAATAGCTGACATTTTACCAACGTTGAAATCCATTCCTATATGTAGATGTTCACCATCTTTAACAGTTCGGGTAGTATTATTTAGCTTTCTATCAAAGCAGGTATAAACAGCACCGCTTGTTAAGTTGACAAACTCACCATTCAAATAAGCTTCTATTAGTTGTGGTGGGTATGAGTCCCTTAATGCTTGCACATAATCAACCGGTAAAAATGGATTACTCATCGTTGCCGCTTGAATCATTTCATAACCTGGAGCACGATTCTTTGACCACTTATCATAAACAAACTTAAAGCCTTCAGGAGTAGTAAACACACTAACCGTATTCAATGGTTTATCTGACTGCCTAATGTAAGTGTCAGGAACTTGACGATTACGAGCTATTATTTTATTAAAGGCTTCTTGTGCGTGATCTTGTTTTAGCGTATCTAGTTCATCAATCTTAGCCCTGAAGGACTCATAACCAACTATACGAGCAGGATTATCAAGTGTTCTTAATACGAAATCACCAACTTGACCGGATGAAGTATAAATAATGTTTTCAGACTTGTTGTATTTGTAGCGAATACCCCAGTCTATTAGTTTTTCTTCCATTCTTGGCGCAAGTATTAATCTAACTAAATCATAAGTTGGCTCATACATAGCCACTAATGAGTTAGACCCACCTTCTAAGCTATCTAGTAAAGCACTAGTACACATTACCTCACTCTTACCAGTACCAAAGCCAGCAACAAAAGCAGGAAATTTACAATCCAACGCTAAAAAGTCTGACTGTGGCTGTGTTACCTTTAAGTTAACTTGCACTAATTACTTCTATTTGTACTTTTTGAATATTATTGTTAGTTAATATCTCAGTTGGTGCATTATGTCCCATCATCATATTGTGTTCTTTTATTGCTGCTATTACTGCTGTAGCGTTTACAACACCTTTATCAGCGTCTTTAACTTTACATGCTGTCATTACATCTTCAAGTATTTTAAGCTTCTTATCCTTGCTGTAGGTGAACTCTGAATTGGTTTTTGCTTGATGTTCTTTGACTGCTGTCAAGACCTTGACACTTTTTAACAATCGACTTGCTTGTTGGTCTGCTGTCTTCTCGCTGTAACCTGCATCAATAGCCGCTTGCTTGCCATTTGTGCAACCTGTCAAGATATAAGATTTTATGAATTTATCAATGCTTGGCTTTGTTAATGGCTTTGCCATATCATGCCCCTTTAGAGCGTTTATTCACTGCTTTATTCATTACCCCCGTCATTAAGGTTACTGAAATGTATTATTATTCAGTTGTAATGATTATTTATTAAGATAATGCGGCTTTTACACCGCGATTGTTTATGCTGTTACTGTTGCGTTTACTGTGCCGTTAGCGTTAAACGTTACTGTTAAATCATTATTCACTAAGTCGATAGCATCACCATCTGCCGCGCCTAATTGGATTGCATGATAACAATCGTTAGTAGCAGTTGAGTTAATGATTAACAATGTCTTAGCTGTAGTCGGGCTTGATGCTAACTTAGTTAAACTGATATCAGTAAAATCTAGCTTACTTACACCTGCCGCAATAGTCCATGCGCTACCAGGTAAAGCATTTCCTCCTGCTGTATAGTTACCGCCTGCCGCTACTTCTGTAAAACTTGCTAAAGTAGGATCAACAGTGGCAACGTCAACAGTGGAGTAAGCATCTGTGATAAATGCGTACTTAAAAACATCAGTTGTATTATTATAAAGCTTTTTACCAGCCTTAAACGGGTAGTATTGAAACGTCTTTAATGAACCTTGTGCCATGGTCTTAACCTCTTTGTATTTTGTCTATTATATCACGATTTGAAATTAACCGTAATTTCGCTTGGTTTGAATCCCGCTGAGTATATATCATTTGCAAAACCTGCTGTCACTGTGCCGATAAACTGACCTGAGCCAACTTGTATATTAACATTATAACTATCGTATGTAATTGCACCTAATGTCGCTAATACTAAAACCTGTCCTTGTAATAGTATTGTAGTGTCGCTTGATGTGTAATCTATCGCTCCTAGTGTTGCATTTACATTTACACCACCAGCCAAACTTATACTTACATCATTTGAATTATAGTTTATTGTGCCTAGTGTAGCTACTATGTCAACATTACCAAATAAACTTATACTGGTATCATTAGAGGTATAATTTATAGCGCCTAGCGTAGCACTTACATTAACAGCGCCAGATACTTGAATAATAGAGTCGTTCGATGCGTAGTTGATTACCCCAAGCGTAGCAATTACATCTACCGAGCCAGTAAGGCTAATGGTAGCATCACTTGAGCTATAACTGATCGTACCTAATGTAGCAGTCACATCTACAGAGCCAGCCAAACTTACTACTGAATCATTTGAATTGTATTCGATTGTTCCAAGTGTTGCTGTTAATGATATACCGCCACTAGCTTCAAGGAGTGCCCCGATAAACGGACTGCCAAGTGTTGCTAAGTCGCTTGTAGATCCTGTCTGCAAATTACCCATTGCAAAATTAACTAACTCAGCGCTACCGTAACCAGTATAAGTACCTGTTAAATCTTCTGTAGCACAATCAATAACAGTAATACCACCAGCACTATCAATGTCTTGCCCGCCATTATTGAATAATAATACATTAGTAATAACCATTGGTGTACTACTGCTACCTTCGATACCTTTATCTGTCGCGCCATAAACTAAACCGTTTGTGAGATTAGTTCCTTGGTTAAATCCAGCCATTACAGCATCAGCACCACCACGAGCGACAAAGTTTCTTATGTGACCGTTAGTAAATCCACCGTTGATGTCAATCGCGTTTATACCAGTAGTCGTATTATCAAGAACAACACGATCCATCAGTATGAAATCAGCATTGTAATTTAAAGCTGATACAAATTGGTTATTAGTGAATATCCGTAAATCTTCTACGTTTATCCCAGTACCAGCAGCTATTGTTAATTGTTCGGCGCTTGATAATGATGAATCGTTTGTGCCTTCCCATGTAACATCACCGCGTATAATTGCGCCGCGTATAAATGCGCCGTTGATATTAGCGCCAGAACCTAAATAACCTGAGCATTCCGCGATTGAAGTAAATCCAGCCCCAGGGTCTACGCCTTCTTCGCCAGCCTCCCATAAAGTTAAGGTTGCGTAATCTGGAGCGCCGTGACCATTACCAACCGTCTTTATTATATCAGCCATTTCTTTCCCTAACATAAGAAGCAATCGTTTCTATGCTTACACTGATACGCCCATTTACTCTTAATTCTTCGTAGTATTCATCGCCAGCGTAAACAGGGTTTAGGTAAAATTGTCGGTTGTGTGTAGGGTGTGGGATAAATTCAGGAGATCTTTTATCAGCAGCAACCCAGTTGGGGTTTTTAATCATCCAATCAGCAGTTAACTTAACTATTAATTCATTGTATCGATAAGCATTAGTGACATCTAAGACGCGAAGTATACCGCCAACTGGCTCTACACTTAAACCCATAGAATTTATTTTTCCTTTCTTATGAGCTTCTACGCAATCACCGGCGAAAAATCTTCCTGAGTCCTTAGCTATAAAAGCAATCTTGCAAGCCATTACTTACCCTTATTTATCTTGGTTGAGCCTTCTTTGATAGCTTTAACTATCTCAGCCATTGCGCTAGCTTGCCTCGATGAATTATCTATTGTGGTTTTAGTCATGTACCCACCACCAATAAAAGCTGTGATCATAAAGCTTATAAATATCTTTTTAATATACCTGTACTCGTCGGCTTGAATTGAGTTTGTAATTACTTTATCGCTAACTAATCTTAAATCTTTATTTATAGAGTCGAAATTATTCTCACACTTTGTTACTTTTTCTGAAAGGTGATTTATCTCTGTGTGGACGGTGTTAAGGTTTGATACGGTATCAGCTAGCTTATCGACGATATGAACTAAATTATCTATCTTTGCGTCTACTGCTGCTATCGATGGTTCGTTCACGTTTATCTACCGAGGTTATAAGTTGAATTATTTGCAATAATAACATTAATCCACCTATTCCTACAAATAAGCCAATTATAAAGATAGATAAGCCCATCACGCCCCACTATTAAAAGAGCAGTTAGCTCGATAGTATTGTATATGTTTTCCCAAGTAAGACCGTCACCTCTCCTTATATCTATCAGTGCATGGTAAATGTCAGGATTAACAAACACAAAGTTAAACCATGAAGATACAATCATACACCCGCAAAGAGATGCGATAACATAGGCACTAATTACCCTTTTTAATATTAACTCTTTTGCTAAATATTTATAGCAATATATCGCCAAAATAAAGTAGATTAGCGACATTGTTAAGCATTTGCTTTGGTAAGAGATTTCTACGGCCTTTAAAAAAGATAAGCTAAGCCCTGTTGCCCAGCTTATCAATAAAACCTTCAAAAGGTTCATAATGAGTAATTAACCTTTTGGTGTTACTGGTGGCACTGGTGGATCATTGTCACCTGGGCCTTGCCCGACTGAAAAATTGTTGATCATGATACTTCCTTACTTTGTGGGTTAGATTTCATTGTATCACCTCTACCTTAATTTGAATATTACCACCTTGAGTTTTTATGCCTTTAGTAACTATCAACCTATCTACTTGCTCGTCATCAATCCAAAAATTAGCCACTGATAGCGCATCAAATGCCGCCTTTGTAAAGTTATCAACGTCATACTTTCTTAGTGTTGGTGGGTTTAACGTCACGCTAACAGATAATCTTGATGATAATTTTTCATTAGATAAGTCCATTGAATCAAGAAGTAGCAAAGCGCTTTTACGATACTCTCTGCCTCGCTTGCTGATTATCTGTCTATTCCTAAACGTTCGCCAATAACCATTTACACTTGGAGGCCATGGCATTTCAAATTCATACGACATTTAATAACTCCTTATCAATTAGTTTTTGCTGAGTCCTCTCTAATGCTATTAGCTTTATCTCTGCTAGTTCGCCTTGAGTGAATTCTGATTTTGCTTGGCCATCAATAATTTTATGGCAATTGCCGCACCCGTAAACAGCAAAGTGATCGCTGCACTTGTAACCCATACCTCTATCTTTCCCGATATGGCAAAGCACTACTGTTTCATTGCTTGAGCAGTTACCAAGTAACAAAGTGCAATCTTGACCTCTTGCTGACTTAGTTATTTTAGTTTGCTTGGCCATTATTTCCCCTTACACTTATCACAAATAAATACAGGGCGGTTAAAGCTATCGTATCTCGCTCTGTATGCTGTTTGACCCTGTTGGAATATGTAGCCGCAACTACATGACTTGTTGCCGTCTTTAGATACCTTTTGAATGTTCATGGCTTACTCCTTTGACGGTACAGGTATATTTACTTGGCTTATTGTTGTGTTTATTTGCTCTGAAACACAATGCCAAACATGTTTTCCGTCATAGCTATTTGCCGCTGCCTTTATGAACTCAGGATTACCAGCTAATGTAATTGCTAATTTTTGTTTGAATTCGTATTCATTCATAATCATTCATCCTTATCTAAAGTAAGTCACTACAAATAAACCCAAAGAAAACCCTAAAACAGCACCTATAGCCAGTGAGCCAATAATTAAAGTCTTAGCTTTATCTATTATATGAATTCTTGATTCTGTGCTTCTAAATAATTTCATAATCATTCATCCTGTTTATCTAGTAATTGTTGATACTCGCTGTTTTCAGGTATTGTCAAAGCGTAACCCTCTGACATACACCATGCTTGTATCTTGTTTAAGTAGTGGTGCATTTCACCTGTATCTAGGTTAGTCGTGCTTTTAACTACGCTTGCTTCGCCTAATGGCATATCAATTAGTTTATCAGGACAGTAATACTTCTTAAAAAACTCTGCCCATACTTCACCGCTAAACTCCTTACCATTAACTCTGGCTTGCTTTGCTAATTCTGCCATCCATTTCCAGTATAGAGAATTTTGATCGTTACTTCTTTTTTCTCGCCACTGAACTATTGTTACACGCCAAGCTTTAGTTAAATCTAACTTCCATAACTCAGCTATAAATAGTCCTATAGAGTTAGCTGTTAGCTTAAAGTTTTTCATTATGCCTTTCTCACAACTAAACTGCTTAACGTTCTTATGTGTCTTGGGCAAACAGAGTACCTAGCACCTATTTCATCGTTGGTTAGTGATATTAAACCATCGTGACGAAGCAACAATACTGACTTTAAAACGTTAACTTCTTTTCGTTTGTAGTTCTCACGACTTCTAAGTGTAGTTTCGTAAGTAGCCTTTAGCTTTCGCATTTCTTTTTTAAGCTCGGATATTTCAGAGCGCAAGCTATCGTTTTCCTCTTTTAAAACATGCTCTCCTATTGTTTTCATGTTAAGCCTCTGCGCTAGTCATTGAGTAAACCATCGTGCGAACGCCAGCAGGATAAGTAATCTTTTTGCTAATCAAGCCTTTGCCCTTTAATATATTTACGGCATTATTAACCGTTGATTCGTGCAGCAATGACTCGTTAATTACCGTAGTGCGTGTTGCGTTAGTGTACTTTTCAATAATCTGCACAACTAAATCCAAGGTATGTTTTGAGATTGAGCGTTTACCCATAGTTTTATGTGGCTGGTCTTTTCCTGCTACCGATAAAGAGTTAAATTTATCAGAACCTATATCGCTGTATATTCCTTTTACTATTGCTAAATTCATCTTCTTTCCTTGTTTATTACGCTGTATGTGTTTTTAATGTGTTGCAAAGTTACTGAGCATTTATCAGCTATTTGCTGCTTAGTTAAATTTAATTCACCATCTAATTGCATATTAATTAAAACTTTAGCTACTTTAGTTTTGCCTTCTACTGCTCGCTTTGCGCTAAGTCTGGCGCTATCTCTTTCAACTCTCATAAATTCGCATTTGGCTCTCAACTTAACTATAACGACTTTGTTTTTTATATCGTTAGCTTTGACAGCCTCTATTAGTGCTTTGTCGTACATGAGCTTTAAATTGTCGTTACTCATAATATAAACTCTAAGATAATCGGTATTGAACCAGGATAATTAATTATTACGACTGCAAATATTATTGATGCAATCAGTGTGTAGAAGAGTAGCCAGGTTATAAAAGTATCGATAGGCTTAGCCATAAACACCCCGCTAAAACCATCATCTTCATAAATCCTCTTGTTGCAAAATACTTTAATCGCTTGTTTAGCATGTTACATCTCCTTATGTTGTATTATGGCTTTATGAACATCCGCCAACAATTGAAACAAGACCTCTTTTAGTGGTATTTATCAATTCTATTTCGTACCCACTCCATACCGAACTGTCATTTAAAACAATAATTCTTACATCAGCCTCATCAATTGCATTGACAACGTGAGCAACCTCACCGTAGTTCGTTGAGCTTTTTACTAAATAAGTGTTCATCTGTTTACTTCCTTATGGGTTGGACTTCCGTGTCCGTATTTGGTTAATTAATCAGAAATCAAAATGGAATATCATCGTCAAAATCAATACTATTATCTTGAGCGTTGTTACTTACGGCATTATTGGTCGCTTGCCTTGCTGAGCCGTGCGCCTGTCTTTCATCTTTATCTACAATAGACTCAGCGTATTGCTTAAACGATGTAGCATCTGAATTTGACATTGTTTCTTTTACTGTCTTGCCTGTCTGAATGTTTGCCGGTAATTTAAAATCAAACTTGTAACCATCTTGACCAGCGTTAGCACCTGATTGCTTTGTGTAATCTACGCGCTGAATAACACCTTTTAAGCCTTTATTCATCAACTCAGGGCAATGTCCTTGCTGTCCTTCTGTTAAGTTTTGAATGCCGATACAGCCCATAATAGCTTGAATTAATTTACCACCGTACTCATTAGGATTGCCATCACCTTTGGTATGGTTGATTGAAACGTAATTACATTTAAGTCCTTCGCGTGTTTCAAAATCTAACTCTAAAGCCTCTGATCGATTAGATTGGCTTTTGGCAAACTGAGCGCGAACTATTTTAAGATCGTAACCGCCAGACTTTGTAACATATTGACCTGCACCGATTTGTGCCGCTTGCTCTTGATCGTATGTAAATTTATTCATTTTCTAGTATCCCTATTTAGATTTTAAAATATTAATTAAGTGTAACGCTTGGCTTTCTGCATCGTCTACAGCATTATGATGAGTGCCAACTCTATTTAGTTTTATTGATGTATTCATTGATTTAACCGTTCTATAACACCGATCATTCCAAAAACTCCAAGGTATTTGCATTGAGCATGCCTTGTATGCGTTTCCTAGTATTGTATTATCAAACATCGCACCGTTACCCCACATTTCAACATCTTTAAATGGTGTGCCTAGATCATTAATCCAGTCTCTAAACATCTGTAAAGCATCAATTATATCTTCAGGGTCAACAAGTAGCGCATCTCTAGCCGCATCACTTTGCTCACTCCACCACTTAATCGTTGAATCATCGGAAACAAACCCGCGATCTTCGCATGATTTACGATCTACATTAACGTAAAACTTTGAAATAACGGATTCTTTGTCAAAATAAACTGCTCCGATAGCAATTATCGTTGCATTTGAGCCGTTACCCATCGTTTCTAAATCTAGCATTACTTTCATTTTCTAATTCTCCAAGTTATAGTATTTGATTATTGTGTTATCTACTTCGTTTAAGTCATTGTCGATATTTAAACTGTCGAACATTTCCATAGGGCTTTTTACTGTGTTGCTCCCGTTATTTTGAGTTAAAAAGGTGTACTTACCATCTGATACACAAGCACCTAAAACGATTGTAAACATACCTTCTATTGTTATTTTTTCGTCAAGCATCTTGCCTATTGTTTTAATCTTAACTTTGCCTGACATATCAGTTTCAACGTGAGACATGAAGTATATGCGCATATCGCCTTCAACAGATTGCGCGTGATTTATAATAGACCAAGCATTAAAGCCGATATCATTAAACTTATCGAATGACTTTTCCTTACTTCTACGCATAAATTCATTAGCCATCACGTATTGAAAGTCATCTATTATTAACACTTTCTTGCCAGCTTTAGCGGCGCCCGTAATTAGCTTGCATATCATTTCTGCATTATCAGTAGCTTTTATTTGACCGCCTTCTTTATTCATCTCTGTAAATGAATTACGAAACGGCAAACGCTTTCTTATCGGCTGAATTATTACTGTGCTTTCTATAGGTAGATTACGAATACTTGTAGACTTACCGCAACCGCTCTCACCTAGTATCAATACTGGAATACCCATCATAAACTCCTTAAGTTATTATATAATCTAAAACTTCAATACTAACTATCTTTACCTTTCCATATCTGCCGCTTGTTTGAAGCTTTGAAGCTAAATCAATTGCTGTGTGCTTTTCCATATCACCAATTGTTTCAAATATCATTGGTTTACCTTTAGGGTTCCCGAAAGCATCAAGTCCACTGTCAGACTCAACCATTACTGCGAACATTGCATGACTCATTAAAACGCCCTCTCTTCTTTATCGATCGCCATTAGAAATAATATAGCTTGCTGTGATGGTGATGTGATTTCGTCACCGTTAAAGTAATGCGGCACGCCCTTAATTGTTACCGTTACTGTATCTTCATTCATTAGATTTTACCTTGTGCTAGCTTGCCTGTGTAAACATTAGGAAAATGCTTGGCCATGTAATCAGCATCTTTACATAAGAACTTGTGACACTTTTCTATAGCTGCGTGCGCTCTTGATATTTCAGATAAAATATCATCTAAATTAACGACTGACTCAGCATTATAAAATCGTAAAACTGATATATTAATATGCACCGAACCTAAGTACTCCCAGCAATAATTGATGTATTCAATGTAATCATCATCGTTGGCGCAAATGTGCTGAGGGTAACCAATATCATAAAAATCAATTTCACCTTTTTTGTGCATTTCGATTGCTTGCTGAATATTCATACCGCCGCCCATAATGTTAAATTACTGCCAATTAAAAACTCTGCTGCTGATTCTTCAGACCAGTTATCACTGCTCATTGTTATTATGTGAGCGCAGTCATCAAAGTTAAATTCTGCTTTCTTAACTATAATCTTTTTATCTAGTAACCCGTCTACTATTCCTACCGTTGAATATGTAATCATTTGATTTGCTCCACTTCGTTTCGATGTAGTAACTTTAGCACCCACACAAATATAGTCAACTATTATTTGACATTTATTTAAAACAAAGTAAACTTCTACTATCAACTAACATTAAGGAATACAGATGAGCAACGAATACAAACCTAAGCAAGTAAAACTATTAAAGAACGTTAACGATATGCTAGAGGCTATTGTTAAAGCACGAACCCCTAACCAAGCATCAGTTAACAAGCAATCGGTTGTTAATGATTTAATAATGACAGCATATAAAAAAGAGTGTAAATAATGGATAACGGAAACAACCCAGCGCACCCATTAACAGGTGAAGCTTACACGAACTTTGCAAGCTACGATGAATCAAATCAACTTACTAGCTATGACCCACAATGCCAAGGATTAACTAAACGTGAAGCTTTCGCAATGGCAGCTATGCAAGGAATGATTACTAGTAGATATGCTGGCGAGTACATGAACGAGATAAACGATAAAAGTTTTGATAAGCCAAGCGGATTAGCTAATAACGCGGTCAGGTATGCAGACGCATTACTTAAGGAGTTAGAGAAATGAAAGTATTACTAGAGCGTTCACGTATATTTTTTAATAAGCTATTTGGGTGTGTTTACCCTGAGGATGAATCATGATTACTAAATTTACTAAAGGCAAGTGGAAAGCGGATTTAGAGTCATTAGCATCTATTAATTGTGGTGAAAAACACATAGCCATGGTTAATTATTTTAATACTCACAATAAAGATAATTGTGTTAACGAGGCTGAATGTGTAGCTAACGCAAACTTAATAGCTGCCGCTCCTGATATGTATACAGAAATACAATCTGATATTGAAGAGTTAGAAGATAAACTGCTTGATGTAAGTAAGGCTTCTGGAGATTACGATTTTATAGTAGGAAGGATTAAGCATAAGAAATCTTTATTAGCTAAAGCGCGAGGTGAAATATAATGGCTGATATAAAATACAGAAACGATAACGAAGATATACTTGATAAGTGCTGTATGGTTATTAAGTATCATCAGAACAAAGCTCAGTCAGCTAAAGAGTATAAACGTGAAACTAGACTATCAATTGATGACAAACTTGAAGAGAAACGCTTAAGAAAGGAATTTGAGCTATATGGGTAATTGGTTGTTAGAGTTTATATGTGAATTATTAGAAAGAGCTTAACGGCTCTTTTTTATTGTCTGCGATTTATGGATAAAAAAAGACCTTCGATTAAGAAGGCCAATGAGAATGAAACTGTCGGGTACTTTCTAACCTGTGTTTATTGTATCAGATAAGCTCACCCTTTTCTATATCATATACATGAACCTTACCACCTGTATAAATACATCTTGTAGATGCAAATTCAACCGCGCCTTTTGCAGTCTCATCAAAGTCTAATGCAGAGGTTGCAAAGTTCATTCCGCTACCCAAGCATAGGTTTGCAGTTAATGGCTCTTGATTGAAAGCGCCAGAGTGCACAAACACATAATATCCTTTACCATTTTCTATCATTATTCCGCAAGTGTCTAATTCAACATCAAGCTTAACCGTTGTTAATGACTCAAAGTTTTCAATAAAATAAGAAAAATCACATACGCTACCGCAAAGTATAAACGTCCTGCCTTTGTTTTTATGCACCTTATTGGTGTTATCATCATAGGTTCCGCTAATTACAGAGCGACTATCTACAGCTACCTGATTGCTTTCATGGTGATAAGCTATTGTCGTCATCGTTACTCTTCCTTATTCGCTGTCATATCATCAACACACTGCATAAAATCAATGTAAGCAACTTCTGCCCCGTCTTGGATTATTGCCATCAAACCTTTAGGCCATCTTGCCTGGTGTTTGTTTACTGCGTTTACTGTTTCCATTTTGTTATTCCTTTATTAAAACTCTAAGCTGTTAGAGTGAGTCAATTCTTTAGATTCTTTATTGTAATTATTTAATAGTGATTGATAGCAACTTATAAAAACATCTTTAAACCTTATATGCTCAACCCCGTTACAACCAATCGATATGAATCCTTTGCCAAAAATAACAGTGTCTAACATTTGGCTTTCAAAAACCGATGAGAATTTTTCTAATGTTTCTTTAGTCGCTATAGCCATCTTTCATCTTCCTTCTTTATAGTGTGGGTTAACTTCTGTATTTATTCATCAAATTAAAACAATAAGGTTTTTCGTTAGAGCTTGCATAAACCATGCTTTGAATGAATTGAAGGCCTCTTTTGTTTGGCTGTCTATTCTTTTTTGTTAACCCGAACATCATTAAATAACCCTCTTCAGTGTGAGAATTGTAATAACCAGCACCAGCTTTTGATAGTAACTCCAATATCATCAGCCGACCTTCTTCAATATCTTTTTTCCATCCGTAACTTTTTAGATTTAATTCTATCTCTTGATCTTGTACGATATCTTTAGTTTCCATACTCTTCCCCTTTGTGTTGATGTGATGTTAGATGTTTGCAAGCTTAAGTTTTCGCCATTCATTTATATGCTTTACTGATTCTTCTTTATATAATTCAAATAGAAACTCAGTCTCTTCGTGCATATTATGTAGCAACTCAAGCGAGCCCTCGCCAAAACAATACTCCGTGTCGTTTTCTTCTAGTGCATCCATATTTTTAAATATAGCTTCTTTTAACTTATTCATTCTCTCTTTCCTTATTGGTTTATTTATTTACTTCGTTAATTGCTAGTATTACTTCGGCATTTTCCCACCAGCCAAAATCGCATTCTTTTTTATCTGATTTCTTTTTGAATGAGAACATGCGGACCTGACCATCTTTGCGCCTAACTTCTATATATTGAAAAGCTGTGTGCAAATCAATTGCCATAGCGTCATAACCGAACTTTGATATATTAACAAAGTTCTCTTTTTTAAAGTCTGCGTGCAATCTTAAGCGATCACTATCCTGTAAGTTTATTTCCATTTTCATTTCCTTATTCGTTCGATGTATTTATAGCAACCATTCGGCTATCCCGAACAGTTGCTATTTGTTGTTATTCTTCTAAATAATCGTGCGTGTTAACGTTTAATTCACAATGTAAGTTATGAATCATTCGATTAAGTTCGCCAGCCATTAAAGTGAAATCAGCCATAATTTTTGCACTTAAATCGTCGTGGCCAATATCATCGTTTTGCTCTGCGATAACATCAGCAAACTTAATGCGCTTAATTGATAAATCATCGTGTAGCATAAATGAAATTGCATCATCGAATTCTAAAGCTAATTTTGTGACGTACTGGTCTGCGTCTAAATGAGCGCGAACTTCTTCAGTTTTTAAATCTTGATTCTTAACTGATGCAGTGGCACCTCCGTCCCCTAATGAACTAAAATGAGCCTCGTCACCTAGGCAAAAAGTATTCTCTGTAAATACTTGGCAGTTATCAATACTACCAGCAACCCAATCGGTCATAACTTCATCAGGCGCTTTTTCAGGAGTAATACTTGTTACTGGCAATGTGCCAAGAGTTTTACGCAATAACGCTAGTACGTCTTCGGCTTTACCTCTGCTTGATGTATTTACAACAATGATGTTTTCTTTTGTATTGATATAAGCGTGAGTGTCAACGGTGCGAGAAAATGCGCGAGGTAATAATTCAAATATCACATCTTTTTTTATTTGCTCACGTTCTTTTTTGCTTGGCTCGTGCATCATCACACCGACAAACTCTTCAATCTTTTCATCAACTAAATCTTTAATTACTTGAGTTGGTAAAATCTTCTCTTCTTTACGTGCACAAAATAAGATGTTGCCGTTTGACTCAGTAGTTATTGCAGAGCCTTTGCCTAATGAATTGCTCCAGCCCATGCGACTCATTTCAGTAGAGCCAAGCGGTGAG
>TARA_R110000803_G_scaffold61350_1_pt1 | contig 19480 bp, 4 predicted proteins | sample TARA_R110000803 | Tara Oceans TARA_R110000803 (sample SAMEA4397772) | marine metagenome | biome: Polar Biome; feature: [SRF] surface water layer (ENVO:00010504); material: water (ENVO:00002006), including particulate matter (ENVO:01000060) such as... | depth 5 m | reverse complement strand
GCATAATTCTTTGCCATTTTTGATTCTCACTGTTAAAAGCTTGAGAAAGGTTGTTTGTTTTCTTAACAATTCTAGCTACAGGTATGTTTGTCACTGATTCAAACACTTGAGCTTTAGCCAAAAGACTTGGGTTGTTATAAGCCCAAGGGCTCATAAACTCAGTAGCACCAGCATTAAACTTCATTCCTTGGGTAGCACTGTATATTCCACCAGCCTTAGAACCTATTGATGGTGATAATTTTAACGACTGCAACACCGTGTAAGTGTGATCTGCTTTCCAATCTTTGTTGTCTTGCTTATAATACTCTAAAAGAGTGTTTTTAACAGTAGAAAGTACCGCCCCAGTTAAACCAGTACCTCTTAATACTGTGTCAACCATACCATTAAGAACTCTCATAGACTTTTCTTCTTCTTTACCATAAAGATCTCCTTCATCGTCTAATGTTAAAGCAAACAACGCTGATTGTAGAGTGTGAAATATAACGTTCTGTACTCCACCGTAATAAACTATCTTGCTTATATGTGTTTTTAAATCACCTCTTTTATTTGCAATGTCTAAAAATGCTTTCTTCATTATCCTATTATACTGCATAGGTGTGTTGTTAAACGATAAAATTGTTTTACCTAACGGAGTAGCTTGTTGTTGTGATATTAAATAAGGACTGGAAGACTGTTGTGTTTTTTCTGTTACTTCGGCAAAGTCTAACCAAGCTTTTTCTTGTATGTCTTTCATTTCAAATGATAATTCACCTTCTTTAAGAACACCAGATTTTTTAAGTGATTTGATTCTGTTTCTATAAAAAGTAGCACCACCAGAAGATATAGCAAAACTATCTGCAATTTGTGTAGGCATAAAACCTTTCTTAAGCAAGTATGCTATAGATGCTTTTACTTTGTTAGATTTACCGTTAACAGCACCCGCTAGCTCAGCCTCGTTTATATCCAGCTTTAAACCAGATCTTCTTTGCTTTAACATATCAGAGTTGAATATATACGTAAAGTCTTTTATAAATTGTGGAAAATTAGCTAAAGCGCCAGCAGCTTTTAAAGGGTTGTTGTCATGCCAGTTCATGTAATTAACAGTTGATAGTGTTTGTAGAGCCGCAGATCTTCCATTTAAAAACATTATAGAACCTACAGATCCATTAACCCATTTGTTCCAGTTGTTAACTATTCTACCAGCATCCCCTGTCATATTTTTACCAAACTCCATTCTGTAAGTTATGTCTTCTAAAGCCTCTCTAAAGTCAGTACCATGAACTGCCTGAATCTTATTCATGTTATCACCCGTTAGTATTGCTTTTCCTTTTTCAAAACCCCAATCACCAAATATAGCCTGCCTGTTGTTAACCCACTCGTGAAGCATAGAAGCTCTATTAACTCCTTCTGTCATGTTTGACAAGTCACTAACTATAGTGTCAGCTAGCCAATCAGCTCCTGGGGCAGTATAACCTTCAGCTAGTTTAGTAACCATACCTAGTTTTTCAGAAAACTCTAAAAGTTCAGGATTGTTAGCTACGTACTCAAAAAGTAATTTATGCTCTGCTTTAGATATTTCAGGCACCTCATGACCAGCCTTAGTCCACCTGTGAACCCTAATAGCAGCATCGTGAGTGTATATACTTCCAGGAACTTTTTTCTTTAACAACTTAACAACTTTAGGGTGTTGTTTTTTTAAAGAGCTGTAATCATTTGTTGTTGACTGCCTAGCAGCGTCCATATCTCTAGTTCCTTTTATAAAAGGTGTTATTAGTTTTTCTTGTAAAAAATTTAAGTGAGAATCTCCTAGTTTTCCTTTACCCGCAAACTTATAAAGAAGTCCACCAAAATCTTCAGCGCTAGGAGACATAAAGAAGTCAAACCTACCTTTACCTTTACCTTCAATTTTAGCCCTACCTTTAGAAAATACAGATTGTTTTTTAACCCCAGAAGTTTGTTCTATAATAAGATTAAACTCATCACTTAATTCTAAAGACATTTTTTTTCTTGCTAACTGTACTTTTGATTTTACATCAAACTGATCAACAACGTTTTTAACCGCCTGAACGTTTTGCAGAGCATCATCAGCAAAATAAATATCATTATAACCTTCACCAATTTTTTCAGCAACCCACAGCCCTTTAGCTTCTGAAGTAGAGTTTCCTAAACCTGTTATATTTTTAAAAGGTATGTTTAAACCTTTAGATTTTAAGTAACCGTGTATTGCTGGAGCAGATTGTGACGGTCTTGCTGTTACTATATACATATGCTCTGGTCCAAACTTTTTTTGAAGTTTAATAGCTTTGTTAAACAAAGGCGCTAGTGATGGGTTTTTAACTTCGTTAAACTCTGAAAAATCCCACTTATAACCAAGCTCAGTTAAAGACTCGTAGTTTTTAGCATACTGCTCAGCATTTAAACTACCTCTAGTACCATCTGGTTTTGTGTACTTTATTAAAGACTTTGTAAAAACTAAAGTGTCATCAAAATCTAAAAACGTTCCACCTTTTTTTATAGTAAAAATACCTTTTCTAGCATTTTCTATTTTTATAAGTTTATGTAGTAAATCTTCTTTACCTATATTTTTAGAGTATTTTTTACTTATACCAGCGCCTTCTTTTAACGTGCTTACTAAATTACCAATAGTTTTGTTTGTGGCAATTTTTTGTCCTAAAGTTGTAAAAGAACCATATAGCTGAACTTGATTATTAGCATCAATTTTTCTTGCTAACCACGTATACTCTGAATTTGTTTGTAGAATTTTAGCACCATCCAAAGTTGTATTTGTACTAATTCTTTTACCATCTACAACAACGTAGTCCGCTGCTTGCTGAACTTTTTTAGATATAATGTCTTGCTTATAAACCTCTATAAGCTCTTTAAGATCCGTTTTGAAACTTTTAGAATTTACCATTAAGTTTGTTACATTAAGACTAAAGTTTTGCGCTTGAAGCCCGTGCTCACTTCTTGAACCTTTTCTCATTTCAACTAAATCCATACTTATACTACGGTGAGTGGCTAAACCTCTTATAGGACCATTACCTATATTTGTTTGACTACCTAGTATAAAAGATATATTATTTAAAGCCACAGCTTTGTTAACTGAACTATCATAATATTTTTTTAAAGAATTAGCGTACAACTCTAAAATAACCTCATTAGCTTGTACTGTTTTTTCAGAAACTTTAAAATGATTTTTCCATTTTTTTCTTATTTCTAAACGTGTAGTTGGATCATTCAAATCTTTACCCTCTGCTAAAGCTTGCTCTAACAACTCAATATTTTTTTCTTTAGCTTTACCGTTGTCTACAATTTTATAGTTATTAAGAGCGCTTTCAACTCTATCAACTTCCTTGTTTATTTCTTCTTGAGTAGATGTTTTACTCAACATACCAATTTCTTTTAGCATTTCTGCTGTTGGTTTTTCAGACCCTTTTATTTCATGTTGTATTTTAAAAGATTTTAAAGCATCAGCGCTCATAGTTCTCCAAGCTGGTTCATTAGCTGAGTTGACACCTTTTTCTTGAAAAACACCTGTTTCCCAGCTGATAGAGCCACTACCCATAAACTTGTTGTGCATTAAAGTGTTTACTATAACCTCAGGAAGATAACTAGAAATCGTAGCATGTCCATCGTAAACCATCTCTTGAGCAAATCCATCTTTTCTAACAACAGATCTAAAACTTGAGCCATACATGTTAGCCCAAAGCAATTCTTTTTCAACGCCTTTTATTTTAGACATACCATCAGCAAAGTTTTTACCACTAATAATCTCTTGCACAATACCACTTCTCACCGGAGTTATTTGATCCATTGTTGTAAACTGATCTTTGCTGTTTTGAATGTTCCAAACTTCTTGAGTAAATTCCTTAACAGAAAAGTTAGCCTTTACAAATGTATTCATTAAATCTATACCGTACTTTTCGCCACCAAGCTCGTAAAATTGCTGTTCAAACTGTTTTACAAACTCATCTTTGTTTTTTGTAGTTATTTTACTTAAATTATCTATAGTTTCGTTAAGCTCTTTTGCATATAAAGTTTTGTCACCTAAAGTGTTTTTAGAATTTTTAAATATATTTGATAACTGCTGCTTTATTATTATACCGTTAATCAAAGGTGCATTTGATTCTTCTAAAACTCTTCTAACATCAACGCTGTTTAAAGCCTCTCTAACGGACTGGTTAGACACGGTGTAAGCAACATATTTTAAAGCTTGGTCTATCCTTGTGTCTATCTGGGAGTTTGTTAAAGGTTTACCTCCTGGTGCTGGTTTAAATATAACGTCCATAATAGCTCTTTTCATGCTCATTGGATCGTTGATAACTTTTTTTGTTTGACCGTAAGGACCCTCGCCTTTCTTACTTACCGATGTATCATATCCAATGTCAGTAGTAGTAAGCCTCTTACCAGTGTTAGTGTAAAACTTACCAAAAGTTTTCATAACAAAATTAGACTCACCTGTAACTAAATCAATGTTTTTAGGTAAAGCCTTGTATATCATATCAGCTTTAGAAAATATGTAGTTATATTTTAACTCTTTAAGTTCTGTTTTAAACCTTCTATTAACTTCAGTTTCAAACTTTTTCAAACCTGAACCTTTATCAGTGATATCAAAAGGTTTTTTAGAAAGCTTGTTCTCTGCTAACACCTCTTGTTCTATTTTTGTTCTCAAGGTTCTTTGAGAGGTTTCACTCATGTAACCTTTGTCTCTTAGTTGTTTAAGTATTTCTGGACCTACAGATTCATTTATTCTATTAGCAGAAGACAAATCTTTATAGGTGCCTTTTTTAACAAAATCTACAGCACTTGTAGCTGTTACATCAAATATTGTACCTAACTTAATAGTACCTTCGTAAAGAGTTCTTGACTTGTCTATAACGTCAAAATCTTTAATCTCTGTAGTTTCTACAGTTTTGTTTGGATCAAACTCAACATCTAATATGTTTGCTTTGTTTTCTCTCCAACCAGGATTCATTTGCTCGTAAATCTCTGGAGTTCTAAGAATTAATTGCGAAAATAAAGTTGTGGATATATCTTGTTTAGGTCCACCATCTTTAGAGTTGTATTTTATATAATTCTCAACTATACCAGTTATAGTTCTATCCTTGTTTCCTTCTTTTTTAGAGCCTTTCATCACAATACTAGCAAAAGCATCTATGTCAGGCTTTCTCATATTGCCAAATTTAGCAGCTGCTCTTCTAGCTATCCAATACGCAATAGCTTCTGCAGGAGCTGGTTTTCTAACCCCGTTTCTCATCGTAGGAGTTAAAAGATATTCGTTTATAGATTTTAGTTGTGATTGTTCTCTAACTAACACATCTTCAATAAAGTCTTTATTGTTTGGATCACCATAGTTTTCAACTCTTTGTTTAAAAATTTTCATGATCTCAGACTCGATTTGATCTTTAATTTCTAAAGAAAACTTTTCATTGTTAGTTATTTCTTCTCCAACTTTTTTATCTTTTATTATTTCAGCTTGCTTTTCTAGGTTGTTTTTTTCATTTACTTTTTTCAAGTACTTAGGATTTTTTAGCTCTTTAACCATAAAATCTATATACTTAGTGGTAATATTTCCACCTTTAGTTACCATAGCAAAATTACCTAAAAACTCTAAAACACCATACTCAGTAGTTAAATCAAGCTCTTTAAACATAGCGTGTCTTTTACCATACTTCTTAGTGTAAAACCTATTGAAGGACTGAGCTACTTTACTGTAAGTACCTTTGGCAACATAGTAATTGTAGCTACCAGGTTCTGTAAGTCTTGAAACAGTGTGCATTAAGAACTCTTCTACTTTAAGATCTCTGTTCATTTCTTTAACTCCATTCTTGTTAGGAACTCCATATGCTTCAACAATACTTGCCTCTAATCCTGGAAAACTACTTTTAATAGTATTATAAAGATCGTGTTGAACCACAACATCTCCTCCAGCTTTCCACAAAGCATAGTGACCCATTTCATGTGTCAAGTCTTTGTATCCTCCTTCTGGATTAACTGTTATTATAGGCTTTCCTTTTACCAAATCAAAACTAGATGGTTTTTCTTTGTCTATTACTAGTCCTACTTTTTCTTCTATATTTTTAATGTCTTTGTTTATAACCTCAACATTATGCTCTTGAGCTTTTATAACACCTTCCGAGTTGTTTTTTGAAAATATATCTAATCTAGTTTTTGTTGCTGAATATAGTTTTTGATATTTTTCAGTTTGCTTTTGTAACTCTTTATTTTTAGGATCTTTTTGTAATTTCTCATGGTACTCAATAGCAAGTTTTCTTGCTGTAACATTTAAACCTCTAATGTTTTGTGTTGACCTAAGGCCCATCATATTTTTACCAACAACTCCCCTAACACCAAAGCTTGAAAAAACAAAAAAGTCCATCATAGCATTCCAACCAGTCTCTCCTAAATCCTTATAATTTTCTCTAACATGTGTTAAGTATGTTTCGTTACCTCTAACATCATCTATAAAAGATTCTAAGTTAAAAGCCATTTGAGTTGAAAGCATACCAGCAGTACCAGATCTTCCTAAACCTAAAAATGTCATCATTGAATTAGAGTTAGCTAAGGTGTTTGGAAATATTTTACCAAACATTTTACCCACACCTAAGAATGCAGCACCACCACCCATATGGTAGTTTTCTTTTCCAAAAACCGTTCTCATTTTACCTTCTTCAACTATAACTTTTAAACCAATCTCCATAGCTGTAGAAAAAGAAGATCTTTTAGCCATCGCAAACCCATTTCTAGCCATTAGTTTAGCAAAGTCATCAGAGCCTCTCATAAGCGTTGGATTAGCTTTTAAAAGCCTTTCAATAACTCTTTCTGTTTGAGCCACTCCAACCCCAGCTTTTTCAAAGTTTCTAGCCGCGTTTATTAGTTTCAACGGTCCGGTTATTAAACCTGTTTTAGATATCATTAAGTCGACCAATGCAAATTTACCTATAACTGGTAGAAATGCAGTTGCTCTTTCTGTAAGCTCGTATAAACCACCAGTCTTTAAATTGTCCTTCATGGTTTGTGTTAATGTGAAACCATTAGTGTCAAAATATTGTTCTATCATCTGATCAACCTCTCTATTTGGAGAGTTTGTTATATATTTCAAGTCAGCGTTTAATTGTCCTTTTTTACCATAAATATCGTTCCAAACAATCCTAGACATAGTTCTAAGGTAGTCGCCAGTTCCTTTTTTATTCAAAGCATATGTATTTGAAGAAGAAGGATCAACATTAAACAAATCCATCTTACCTAAAATAGCTTGTTCTTTTAATAAAGAATATCTTAAATCTTCATGATCTTTAATTTTTCTTTTAAACGATTTGTTTGGGTCATTACCAGTAGTGCCACCTGTAAACTCAGCTTCGTCAAATTGAAATCCAGTAAACCTAGAATTTTTAGCATTTGAAGTTAAAGCAAAGTAACCATCAGGAGACCTTTTACCAAAGTAACCATCTCCGCTACTACCTACTATTTGATCATAATACCTAGCTAAAACACTCATACTAAGAGTAAACTCACTACCATTAGCATTTCCACCTGTAGGCTCAATGTTAATTGACTTTAAAAAAGCAGTTGCATTTACGTCGTTTATAGTTACGTCGTAATTTACTTTATCATCTTTGTCCCAGAGTATTTGGTTGTTTAAATTAGTTTCTAAACTTTCTTTAATTAGCTCGCCTTCTGTTAGTTTAAGACCATTTTGTATCATGGAAGAAAACAAAGCTTCTGTAGTTTTAAAATCGCTATCATCAATAGCTACTGTTTTTTCTTTTTTCAAATCAGAACCTAATATAGGGTGACCGTCCCAACCTAGGTTTATTGTTGTGTTGTCTCCAAACTTACTACTTATAAAAAGTTGGTGTTCAGTTGTTAGCAAGTCAAACCTCTTCTGCATATCAGCAGGAACTTCTTTTTCACCCGCCTGTAAATTACTAATTTCTAAACCAAGCTCTCTTAACTCTGTAGTCATACCAATACCATAGTCAGCTTGTTCAACTGTCATTTCATTAACGTTAGCAAACTGAGCTACAAATTGTCTTTTTTTAAGTTTGTAATCATCAGTGCCAACCTCTGCACTAACTCTTTCAACAGCTTTAGCTATATTGTCAGCACCTTGCTTGTACGATAGGTTTTTAACTTTATCTAAAAATAAAGATTCAAACTCTGTTTGTGTTACATTATAGTAATTTTCTAATTGACTAGTTTGATCCCAAGCAATTTTTTTAGCCTCTTTTAAAAGTTTTTTATAACCATCATCGCTTTCTGCTTTACCACCGTCTTTTATTCTTAGTAGACGATTCCAATTGTTATAATCACTACCTAACACTTCTTTTAATAGCACATCGTCTTTGAAGAGCTCAGTAATATTATAGTTGTTAACAGTTTTAGAATCTACAAGCCTAGGGTCTCCATCTCTTAACTTTGCGTCACTTTCTTTTTTAGTTTTTTGTTCTTTAGAAAATGCGTATGGATTGCTTAGTTTGTCTAAACTGCTTTTTGTGTATGGGTTATTTTTTTGTGTTTCTTTGAATTTTTCTTGATTTCTTTTTTTAGTTTCGTTTTGCTTCTTTTTCCACTCCGGAATTTCAGTCACCTCTTTATTGTCGTCAACTTTTTCCTCAACAACTTCTTCAACAATATCTTCGTTTAACTCTTCAGAATCTAGAACCTCATCTACCATACGCTATTTTTAATTTTATAATTGTTTCATTCTGTTTTTAAACCTTTCAAAGTCATTTGAATTGTCAGGGTCAAAAAACATATGAGTGTTGTCAGTTGTATATATATAAGGTTTGTTTACTGGGTTGTCAAAAAAGTTAAACGTACCAACTCTATCTCCTGTTTTCCTATCATACAAGAACCTTAACCTTGGGTCTTTAGATTTTTTTTCAGAGTCTTTCCATTCTACTTTTCTAATTTCTTTATCACCATACATGCCAGTAAAATCACCGTTAACGTTTTCTGTTATGGCTTTTTTATAAAGTATGTCCATTTCTTTTTCAGAATTAGATCTTTTATTTTGTGAATTTTTTTTCTTTTTTATATCTTCTAAATTATCTTCATTTTCTTTCCTTTCCAAGTAATTTGCTTGTTCACTAACCAGCACACTGTTGTAGTATTTTTTAGTTTCTTCTTTAACTTTGTTTATATCAAAATCTTTACTATCAACCTGTGCCCAACTAGGGTTTTCAAAATGTTCATTAGGACTAGGTATATCATCAACAGCGTTATCGTGAAAAGCAGAAACAATTTGACCTTTTGTTGTCATAAATTTATTGTAGTCTAATCTTCTAGTTTGACCTTTCAAAGTTTTAGAACCTTGCAACTTCAACTCGTCGCCTATCATAGTACCAAACTTAACATTTTTTATAAATATATTATCCATTATATCACTCTGTTTTATTATCCTACCATCACTAGTAGTAACATCGTACTCTTTAGATTTTTCATTAAAATAACCTATTAATCCAGTTGCATTACCAAAAATATTTATAGCGTCAGTAACAGCTTGATCAGGAGTAGCAGCAGATAAATTTGGCATATTCTCTAAATCAATCTCCCCTTCAGTGTCACCAATAATCTCTTCTAGTTTTTTATTTTCCTTTAACCAAGCTTCATTACCGTAATTAACATCATCAGCGTGTTGGGATGCCTCGTACTCAGTGTCATTATTTGGATTTTTTCTGTAAACACCAACTCCTTCTCTAATAGAAGCTTCTCCAGCAAATCTAATAAAAGAAGGTGTTCCTTCAAAACTACCTTTTTCTAATACTTTTAGAGCTTTAGCATCTACCTTTCCAGCTTGAATCGCAGCGTTTTTACTTCTTAAGTTTTGGCTTTTTACATAACCGTCCATAGCTTTTTCTATAGGTTTAGTTATTAAATCACCTTTAAACTCAAGACCACCATGTATTCCTTTCTCTCCTTCTATTAATATTTTATTTGCCATATTTTAATTTATATTTTCCAATCATTTAACATTTGTGCTCCGGTTTCTGTACTAGCCAAGCCAATCATAGAGCTACCCATACTTCCTATGCCCGCCATAACTTGATCTCTAGCCGCTTGTTTAGCTGCTTTAGCTTCTCTAAGTCTAGTTTGTGACATACCTAATAAAGTTTCTGATCTATCTTTAACCAAACCTCTAGAATATACTTCACCTTTAAGCTTCATTGATTGTTGAGCTGCAGCACCTTTAGCTGATAGCTGTTGATTTTTAGCTTCTTGTGCGCCTATTGAAGCTGATGCTTGTTGTAAGTTTTTAGTTCCTTGATTAGCCATTACTTGAGCTAAACCAGCAACTCCAGATCCACCAGCAGCGCCTCTTAAAGATGCTAGCATGTTTGCTTGTTGTTGGTTTTGTTGTTGTGCTACAAAATCTGCTTGCTGAGTGTTAACCTCAAGATCTTCATAAGGGTTAACTACATTCTCGTAAGGATTACTAGTGTCAAGATTCATGTAGTTTTGTTTGCTTTCCGCGTACTCTGCTCTAGCTTTTTGTTCTTCTGCTCTTCTTGCTTTACCACCAACCAAACCTCCAATAGCTTGAAGCGCTCCTGGAATAAGAAAAGCAGCAGGGCCAATAGCCTGACTAACACCTTCTGCTTGGTAAGTAAAAATTGAGATAATAAATTCTATCATAATATGTTGTATTGTTTATTTATAATTACACTTTTTTAGTGTTATTTACTACTTTGTACTACTTCAGAGTTAACAGCGTAAAGTTCTATCTCTTCTGTTGAGTCATTTTTCATTTCAACCTCAGCATAATAACCAGTTAAACCACTCGTATTTACCTTGTTGTTTTTAGCAAACATAAAATAACTATTATAACCTGGTAGAGGAATTGTATCTAGTATTCGTATTGTTATATTTTTTCTATCATTACTTATTGCTATACACTCTCCTAGTAAAATTGGCTCTCCAACCTGCTTGTTAGAACTAGTGTTAACATAGTATATAATATCCCAAGCTCCAGTATCAAAGTTTGAAGTATTTGATGCAGTGTTTTCTGCTTTAGCTTGTAAAGAAGTATTTACTTCATTGTCAAAGTATACTATGTGATTAACGTATGGCATTGTTTAATTAGTTAGTGTTATTATATTGTTTATCTCTATATTTGTTGATGCGTTAGCTTTTCCTAAAGATTGTAAAACTATATTTCCAGATATAACAGCGTAAGGTTTTCCTGAAAAAGTAGCAACTGTAGTCGCTCCAGTTAAGGTATTGTTTAAAGTTATATTACTTCCATTTAAAGCGGCTGTAACCACGGTGTTGCTAGGTATATTTGTTCCGCTTACCGGCATACCAACATATATTAAGTTGTTTGTCACAGGAAGAAAAAGCTCTTTTGTTCCACTAACTCCAATAGCACTAATACCTGAATAAGTGCCAACATTAACAATAGTAACTTTTTCATTTCTTAAAGATACAAAAGTAGCCGTGGAAGATGTTGATCCAAGCTGTGCAATTCTATCTACCGCTGATAAACCATTATTACTTAAAGCTGCAATAGAAAAGCCAACGCTTGTTTTAGCTATCTCCCCGGTTACAGCGGCTCTTACCGTCCAAGAAACCGGAAAAGTTATATCGTTTTGAGTAGCATGCCCAGTAATATCTAAAGCTGCTGGAGCAACTATAGCCCAGTCACCAGAATTACTACTAGAGTTTATTAGCGTAGCTGTCATTGATATAGTAGGGAATTGTGGTATTGTTATAGTTTTTGTAGACAATCCAGCTAAAGAATCTATAAAGCTGTTGCTTGCGATTCTAGTTAACACAGCGTTGTAACTTTTATTAGCAGTTGTAGTTGGAAACTTTATTGTTTTTTCAAACCTGCTATTTGCTCCAATAGAAATTGTAAATGGCCCAGTGAAAGTAGCTGTACCACTTGCGTTTCCACCTGATATGTTTTGTGATAGTTGGATTCTTTTTAAAACGCCACCTGTAAGCGAGATACTAGTGACGGTTGTACTAGAAGGTATGTTAGTACCAGTCACGGTCATTCCTAAGAATATATTAGGATTTGCCGCTGTTAAATCTAAAATTCTAGTTCCACTTTCACCAGCCGCAATAGTAGATGTTGTAGCGGTTATACTTGTATCAGGATTTGCTACAGTTTCCAAAACCTCCATAGTAACAGTAGCTCCAGCATCACCGTATATTGTTAGTTTTCTTTCTTCTCCTGAAGCTTTTATAGGGTGCGCAGCTATTTTAAATCCAGTTATTTTACCAGAGCTAGCAACCTCAATAAATTCAGCCTTAGCATTGATTTTTATAACATCTCCAGATGCGTTAGAATTTGGTATTCTATAGTAAACGTTAAAAACCCTAGCAGAAAGGTTTGATCCAGCTACACTCCCAGTGTCTGATACTACTACAGTGTAATTATTTGGAAAGCTAGTTTTATCAACGCTTAAAACAGGAGGAGTTTTAAACATATACCCATTAGTGACCGTAATTGTTTTAGTAAATAAATGTATGTTAGTACCAGGTCTTCCACCAACAGTATATGATAAATTAGCATTACTAAGAGTGGCACTTTTTGCCACGGTTGCTATAGTGCAATTTTTTAATAATTCTATTATTTGTGCCATATTTATATTACTAATGAGTTAGTGTAAGAGTTACCTACTATGTGGAACATTATTTTCTGTGTGTTTTGAAAAGCTAAAGATGTAAAATTTAAAGGCACTACAACTGTTATGTAGTTATTTTCATCTGCAATAGTACCGTTTAGTGTTTGGGAGTTTGTAAAGGTTATAGCTGGAGTAGCGTTAGATCCACTTGTGTCTTCAATAGCACCAGGACTAGATATACTTGGGTGAGTATGCTCACCGTCACCATTTAATACGTTTGCACCTCCACTTGTTATAGCTCTAAAATCAGCAGCGTCAATAATATTATTACCTTGAGACTCTATTTTAAATATAGTCGCATCAACATCGTAAACCGCGAGCTCAGGAACATTAAAACTTAACCTATAAGTATTTCTCCAAAAAGCACCCGGGTTTGGTCCACTAACAAAAAGATGTGTCAAACCAACAAGTCCAGCCAGAGGTGTCACCCAAAAGTTTGAAGAAGCTTGGTTTGGATACATTCCATCAGCATAACCAAGAAGTGAATCACCATTTATGTTAGTGTCAAAAACTTTATAGTAAAGCTTAACTTGAGTAACTACTTGATTGCTACTATTTTGAAGCTGAAACACTCCAGCTCCATTTCCAGTTGGAAAAGGAGAACCTATAGGAGCGTCCGCCCTACAGCCACTTCCATCCACAACCTCATAAGTATATGCAGCAGGCAAAGTACTACTAGTAAAGCCAAACAAGTAGGGTGTTATACCTACTAATCCAGTAGCTGTTCCGGTCCATACTCCATTACTTAAAGATAGATTTACTGTCGCTACTGTTGGCGTAGTAAAAGTACCTCCCCCATAATATGGGCCACCAGTTAATCTTTTAACAACAACTTGTCTAGAGTTACCGCTACCACCTGTTACGGTAAACGCCGCGGTACCATTGTTACCAGCAGAGTTGCTAGCATCTGTAGCCACAACGCTGTGTGTTATTTTGTCAGTATTATCAGTTTGAGTGAAACTAACAGGTGGGTTTATATATGTTGGAGTGTTATTAGCATCTCTAACAGAGAAGTAGTGTGGTCCAGAAGGTGAATTAACTAAATAAGTTTTAGTAGTATCAGTGGTAGCGCTACCCCAAACTACATTTAGGTGATTATTAGTATTTAAATCGTCATCGTTAGCGTATTGGTAAGTTCCACTACCACCACTAGCCGTTACTGTTATTGTTGCTCCGTTTTTACTTAAGTTCGAACCTACGCTTGAGAAAGGATCGAGTATATTGCAAACCGCAGCGTTGTCGCTAGCTGCTGTTAAGCTTAAAGGAGGATCTCTTAGTAAAACTATAGACTCTGTAGCAGTAGTAGTTGAAGGACAAGAGCTATGCTCATCTGTCACAAAGTAATAGTAAGTTCCAGGCGCTAAACTTGTAAACTCATAATACTGATTAGGAGCGCTTCCAGCTAGACTAGTGTCCGTTGTTGCATTGCTCATATCTGCATTTAAAGATATTTTAGCTCTAGTGTAGGTACCACTACCATTAACAGGTGTTATTCTAATTATACCATTGTTATTACCATTTGCGGCAGGGCTTTGAGTTATTAAAGCATTTGCAGACAATGCAGTCCCAGTATCTACTAAAACATTGTTAAAACCTTGTATTACGTTTCCAGTGTATTTTTCTTTAGCAAAAATAGTGTAATAACCTTGTGACAGCTCTGTAAAGACATATGTCATTGATTTAATAACTGTAGACACAGTTCCTATAAGCGCTCTATCATTAGAATTACCAGTTGTATGAGGTTTTGTAAATATTGCATTTTCAAATGTTGGGGGTGTTGGCACTTGACTGTTAGAATCACACTTAACTATTTCAAAAGCCCATTTAGAATTCCACCACCAACTAGCAAGACCGTTGCTTGGGCCACGAAACTGTGCTCCAACATAACCGGTACCACCAACACAAACAATAGATTGCATAATAACAGTGTACATTGTTACTGGAAAATAACCAGAAGAAGTAGTCATGTACGCGGCTGTACTAAGACCTTGTATGTTAGACGCTTGAGCGTTTAAATTATCTTCAGTGGTATCAATACCTTTTATATTGTTAAACCATTTACCTTCTTTTTCAATAAATTCAGGAACGTTTCCAAATTGTTCATTTGTTTCTATAGAGTTTACATACCAACCTTTACCATCATGATCTGTTAAAAAATCGTCAGTTTCTAATAAATTTTCTGACCCAGCTGTTTTGTTGTAAAGTCTAGATTCTGAACCCTCATAACCTATTGTTTTAAATTTTTTAATAGTAGATGGCTCGGTATTGAAAACAAATTTAATACTAGATTCAGTAAAAGAACCATAAAAAGTGTTAGAACTACTTTGATCAACAGAGTGTTGATATAAATCACCATTATAAGAAGTGTAATATATACCGTTTAATGAAAAACCAGCTTCTGGAATAAAACTTTTAAAACTTGTCCAACCGTTTGTTTTTTCTGTAAAACTAATAGTAGAATCAAGATTAGTATTAACAAAATTCATTGTAACATTGTAAAGGTCAGAGTCTTTATCGTAAGAACCTATAATTTTCGTAGTACTAGGTAATTTTTCTTTAAAATAACTAGTCATACCTTTTTCAGCAATATTAGTGACACCATCACCAGAAAGTCTTAATATAGCACCCCTGCTTCTGTCTGAGTAGTAATATCTGTTTCCAAACTTAGCAAATGATTCTGGATTTTTAGATATACCATACTCACCAGCAAAAGGTATTGTTTGGCCTAAAACTCTATTTGTAGCTAAGAGCTGAGGATTTCCGTCAGCATTAAATATAGCGTCTTTATTAGCTAGTATTTTTAAAACCTTGTCTTCACAAAAAGCTAGCAAGTTAGTGTTTCTAGTATAAAGCTTTTGTATAGAACCATAAGCAGGGTTAAGGTCTTTTGTTATTTTTTCAGCCGTTACAAATTGATTTGTTTGGTTGAAACTAGATTGAGTGTTAAATATACCAGAGTATATAAGACCTGACTTTCTATGTTCTTCTTGATAAGGCTCGTCTAGCACTGTTGACACTTTTGGGCCATTGTCAATAAACGGAGCGTTAAAGTCATCTTTTATTCTATTAGATTCAACACCATTTCCAAAAGATATACAGTTGTACCAACGTACAGTATCTTTTTTCAACGATAAAACAGTTGAGCTTGCCGCTATTTCAGTTGCAAGTTCAAAATTTTGTTTATAGTTTCTAGTGTCTCCATTTTCATCAATACTTAAATGGTTTTGTTCAATAGTAACAATTGTACCCGCGGGAATAACGCTTGCATCAGTAGCTGCTGCTAGAGTTATAAAAAGTCCATTTTGTTCCACGTTAGATATAGTTGTAGTATTAAAGTCATTGTTGGAAGAGTATATTTTCATACCTACTTTAGGTATTAGTACACTTTCTGCTGACTCGTGGTATATGTTTAAATCTATTTTTTCTTTTGGCTCTAACTCAAACACGGCTGGAGTTTCAGTGTAAAAAGTTTGTTCTCCAACGTAATCTTCTACTATTCTAAAACTTATTCCCTCGCTTGGATTACCAGCACTTGGGTTATTAGCGCATATAATTGGCTGACTAGCATTTACTGCTTCTTCTATTGGTCTATCTAAAGTTATACTAAACCTAACAGCATCTTGATAGAGAGCGGTACCGTTATTACCTTGTAAAGAAGTATTGTAGTTATTTAAAGTAGAAATTGTAACATCTAATATTTCATAAACAGTGTTAGTGCTGTCATTACCAAACGAAAACTTAGTTCCTATTCTTTGTAACTGACTGTATATATTGTATGTATTTGGAAAAAAATCACTTTGTGATATTGGGTATCTTTCAGTTTCTCTTTGAGGCATGAAGCTACCAAAAAATCTAAAATCACAAAAACTATTACCCAACTCAAAACCCCTACCTTGTTTATCTACCGTAACGCTTTGGTTACCACCAACCACCTCAGGATTACCGAACGAACAAGCTTCATCTATAGCCCAAGACTGATTTGTTTGATAAGGTCCGTTTGCATTTGTAGGCGTAAAGTCTTCTTTAGCGGTTGTGGCAGACGCATTACTACTATTTGAACTAACCTGCGCTAGAGTACTTTTTATTCTTTTAAAAGAAGCTGTGTCCTGTATTAAGTGGTTGCTTTCTTGGCTAGAAAAACTTAATACTTTATCTTCGAGAGTTTTGTCAATAGCAATCTTAATAAAAAATCTACCAGCAAACTCTGCATCGTATTGGTCAGTATCACTAGTATAGTACTCTATGTTGAGATCTGCTGTTGGACTACTTACCGAACCAGTGAAATCAATATCTTTACCAAAAGGCTTTTTTAAATTTATTCTGTAATAATCACCATCTCCAGATCTTTCAATAAGACCGTCGTTGTCTCTTGGAGGATTGTTACCCAAATCACCATCAACAGCAAAAACAGACTCAACTTCATAATATTTACTGGCAAAACCATTGTCTGCCGTTACTCTTAAGTACTTTGATTGATTATCTTGTGTACTCATGGTATGAATATCCTCCAAGGTAGTTTCAAACATATCACTAGCACCAACTTCTACATAGTCTTGACCTTCAACAGGAAAACCTTGTGCGTATCCAGGTGCATACCCAAACGCCGTAGACACAGTGCCATAATGCCTTTTTCTTTTTATTACATTTGGTGGAGCGGTAGATTCTTTTGCTAAAACTTTGTATTTAGCTGAGGATCCACTAGTGGGTTTGATAGGTGAGCTTGTTCCGTGTTCTTTTTTAAGTATTATATAATCATCTACTTGAACTTTGTTAACATCAGAAGACGCAAAAGATAACCAGACAGTATTTTCCACAAAAGTTTCAGCTCTGTAAAATCTATCTAAACTTAAATTAAAATACTCTCCAGAGCTTTCTTTCACGTAATATTTATAGTGTGTTGCAAAGTCTGGGTGGTTAGAAGTTATTGTTGCTTCAAACTTATTAGTACTAGAAGAATCTCTTTGGTCTAGCTTTGTTATAGCTCCTTTTGAATTAGTAAGTATAGGTGTTTGTCTACCTTGTTTATCTAAATAAACAACTCCAAGTTGATAGTCTCTCATTGATTTTATAGACTGCTTTGGATTGTTTGGCACTACAAGTGTTGAAGATGTTGAAAAGTTAAAAGTAACACTCTCCCCTGTGTTGTATTGTTGAAAGTAGTTTCCGTAAACTATTCTACCACCAACAACTTCTTGTGCTAATGCTCTTTTAGGAACGTTATCGTAATGTCTTAACAGTTGAGTTTCTTCTAGTAAAGATTTTGTGCTTTCTTTTGTAGAGATAAGAAAATTAGGCCAATATTGATCCATTTTTATCGTATCATAGACATAGAGATTCGTGCTGTTAGAGTACTTAAATAAAAGATCAAGCTCTACAACGTCTACACTTGGGTTGTCAAAGTTTTGAAATGTAATTCTTCTAAGACTGTTTTGCATTGTAGAGTTATTAGCTTCTTCAGCGTCAAATTTGTAAGCTCCTTCTTTTGGTAAAAAAGCTGTTTCTGTAAAAGGAGATATTGCAGAGTATTCGTTGTCTGCGTATTTCCATCTATAAGCAAATCTAACAAAGTTATCTAAGTACATTCCGTCTGGTTGAACAAGTGAAGCTGACCAAGTTATATCTCTATTTGAGTTATCTTCATCAGCCATGTTTCCAGATATTTCCACTATAGAACAATCAAAATGAGTAGGTGTCAAACCTGTTGTGATAAGGCCAAATGGGAACATAGATTCATTCCAAACCCCTAGTACTTTAACTTTTATAATGAGCCTTTCGCCGCTTGAAAAAGCGTCTGCTTCTAGCTCTATAATATCATTGTACTTTATAGACGTAGCACCACTACCTATTTTTAAATACCCTATATGCACTATGTTGTTATTTTCATCAACAATACTGTCCGTATTAGTATAAGCACCAGTTCCAGGTGGTTTTACTTTTATTTGCCCCGAAGCATCTTTGTAAGTCCAAAAAGTATGGTTTTGAGGCGTTATACTGGTAGAAACAAAACCTCCCTCACCACTAGCAGCAGTGTCATCCTCTGTTGTACAACTTAAACCCGTAACATCTTGAGATCTATTAGTGTCAACCATAGTTATAGAAGGAGCATTCAGTGGGTATGGTCTTGCTACTGTTATGTTTTTTTCAGTAAATAAACCCTTGTTAACATTGTTAACTATTACGTGGGTATGTTGTTGCTGTTTTTGCTCATCAGTTATCAGTGTTATAGTTATTTCATCACCAGAAGATACTAAATCAGCACCAGAACCTCCTGTCGGAAAGTAAATTTGATCCCAAGCACCGCTATTGTATACATGTGTAAATGTTGGTGAAACTATAGTGCCGTTAGCTTGTGTTACTCTTAACTGTAGATAAGAAGGGTTTGAAATATCATTAGTTCCAGTTCCAAATGGCATTTGAGTAAAACCAAAACCTAAGTTAGAACCTACTATAGAAAATGTATTGCTACTACCACCAGTAGCTGTGTTACTATTTGCTATTACAGTAATTAAATCAACAAGACCTGATTTAGCGTTTTCTATGTTTAATTTTTTAGGCTCTCCAACATTGTCAGTCCAAAACAACATACCGTTTAAAATGTTTACACCTGTTATAAACTTGTCATCATAAAACTTTAAAAACTCTCCACTCAAAGTAGCTGAAGGAGGTCTACCTTTATATATATCTGTTATTATTGGTGTTGTAAGACCAGTTGCTGGATCATACTCAATTATAGTATCAATACCGGAATTGTTATCATTAGCAGCATAAACAGATCCAGATATAAATAGTATTATCTTATCATTTTCAGTATCGACAACACTACCAACAAGGGTTGGCGAAGTAATACTTACAGTTACTACTTTGTC
>TARA_R110000803_G_scaffold153330_2_pt1 | contig 19540 bp, 34 predicted proteins | sample TARA_R110000803 | Tara Oceans TARA_R110000803 (sample SAMEA4397772) | marine metagenome | biome: Polar Biome; feature: [SRF] surface water layer (ENVO:00010504); material: water (ENVO:00002006), including particulate matter (ENVO:01000060) such as... | depth 5 m | reverse complement strand
GCATCGTTAGAGCCTGAAGTTGTAGAGGCTGAAGTAGTATAATGATTGTAAGACGATGCGCCCAAGACCATGATGTAGTTTTGCACAAGAACACAAAGCCAAATATGGTGAAAATTATCAAGATGGTTGATGGTTCTTATGTGACAATACAATATCCAAACTCAAAAGATTATTTCTTGATGGTGGATGGTGAGATCACTCGAAAAAGCGACTCATTTAAAACGATTGAGAATGCATATGTTGCTGCATGCGCAGATAAACATTCTAATGGGCATGGGCGCATCGACTATATCACTCATAAAATTATTAACAACCAGGTGGTGGATAGATGAACAATCCTTTAGCTAAATTAGTATCATGGCAATATAAAACTGGTCAACTAGATGGTTGGACTAGTTATCATCTTGCAGCAGGAGCATTCTTCTGTAAGATCTTTCAATGGTGCGGACTAAGCGATTTATGGTGCGTTTTAGGTGTTTTGATACTTGGTATCGCCTGGGAAATATTTGAATGGATAATCGAGAACTACCAGCCTTATAAGACAAAGCGTGCATGGGCATACAATACTATGTCCGATATAGTTGTTGAAACTGCAATAGCTTGGTGGATGGTTCTGTGAATAAAAAAATAAAGAAATTAAAAAATGGAGATTTTAAAGTTGTTAGTACAAGTTATAACATTCCTGTTCAGTATATTTATGTTCAGTAGTTGTTCAAATGGTTGGTATGTAGGTAATCTACATTTAGGATTTGATGACTCTTCTTATGTGGCTATAGTTGATCAAGACTCAGTAACTCATCATTATGATGATAATGTTTCTTTTTTCAAAGACTCTTGGTGCTATAAGCATAATCAATGGGAAGTAATAAAAAAGAAATGAAAGAAGCTTTGGAAATAAAATTGTTATTGCAGATTCAAAAATTGGGAATCTATTTGACAAACCTATCCTGGAAGAAAGGTCTAAATAAAAAGAGTTGGCAGCGAGGTAAAAAAAGGAGGAGTGAGTAATGGACTTTATGGCAGTATATGCGGAAGCGGGGATGATTGGTATTGTCGGTATTATGTTTGTGTATTTGGTTATTTCTTTGTCTAAAAAATCTGATGCACAACAAGAAACTTTAAAAAATTTAGAAGTCGAAAATAAAGGTCAAAGCGAAACTTTAGAGAATACAGAAGGAATGATTATTAAATTAATAGAGCGATGGAATGAATCAGATGCTGTTCGCGATAGAAGATATGAACAAATGATGGAAGCTGTTTCAGATTTAGAAAAACAACTTTCAAGAATGGATGGTATAATGTCACGAATGAATGGAAATGGTGGGCGTTGATGGATAGCTTAAAAGTTAGTGTAGGAAGTTCAGGCAGCATGGTAATGCTATTCATGGATCTATTACCTTACACATTAGGTTTGATTATCGCAGTAATGAATATTATTTATCTTTATTATAAGATTAAAAAGACAAAGGAGTTATGATGGATATTAAAGGCATGCTAGTAAAACTAGCAGAAGAACAAGCAGACAAAATAGAAAAAGAAGTAATGAATAAAATTGAATCAGAATCTTTCGCTGAAGATCTTGCTCAAAAATTAAATGATAAGTATGATATTCCTTTTGTTAAAGAAGAAAAAGAAGGAAAGTTTTTTCTATCTGTAATTGGAATAATGCAAGCGATGGTCACAGGTCTAATAAAAAGCAAAAAGTAATGGCAGTACCTTTACGAGTCAAGTCTACAATGCGTAGATTAGGCCTACGTGGCGTGAATAAACCAAAGCGTACACCTAGTCACAAAACGAAGAGTCATGTCGTTATGGCTTCTGGTAGTGGTCAATACAAATTAGTACGATTTGGTCAGCAAGGTGTTCGTGGCGCAGGTCGTAGTCCTAGTAGTAAATCACAGAAAGCAAGAAGGAGCGCATACTATGCAAGACATGGTAGAACGACAAATAAGCTTTCAGCGCGTTTTTGGTCAAATAAGGTAAAATGGTAATGAAGATAAAAAATGTTAGTTTAACAGGATTAAACAAACGCCAAGTAAACTCTATGCGTAGGCACGCACGCCATCATACTGCAAAACATTTACGATCAATGGTCCAGGCAATACGTAAAGGTAAAACATTTAGTCAATCTCATTCTAGTGCTATGAAAAAGATAGGACGTTAGTTATTTTCCAATAATAATAACCAATTAAAGAGGATATAATGCCATATCATTACGGAAAAAAGAAATCTAAAGCAGTGAAGTCAAAGAAAAAGAAAGTTAAACGGAAGATGAAACGAAAATGATTAATCCAGATCAAATGAAAGGACTTATTAAGCGTGTTTTACAGAAGATAGATCTTTATTCTCCTGAAGCACTCGACTTTGTCTATAACATTGGTCTAGTCGAATCTAAATATATCTATTTAGAGCAAATTAAAGGTCCAGCTCGTGGTGTATATCAGTGTGAACCTTGGGTGGGCGTAGATATAATAAATAACTATCTTCAGTATAGAGAAGACTTAATGAAGAAAGTTGCGAAAGCATGTTATTTAGATTGGTCACACTTTACTTCGCCAGTGGAAAAAGATTGGGAATATATTTTAACGACTAATCTTGCAGCTCAAATAGTTTTTTGTAGATTACACCTACGTAGAATACCAAAAAAACTACCAAGAACATTAGAGGATCAAGCAACACAATGGAAAGTGTACTATAACACTGCAAAAGGTGCTGGTACTCCAGAAAAGTTTTGCGAGATTGTACAGAAATATGGATGATTCGGAAAGAATAGACAATTTGATTCACACAATGAAAGAATTAAAAGATCTCATGCGAGAATTAGATGATCCTCGTACAGATATTGATATGATCATAGGAACAATGATTGCATTGATTATATGCGCAGATGTTCCCAATGTAACCATTTTACCTACTAGTAGCATAACTAATGAGATCGCACAAGCATGAGTTACTTAACAGCCTTTTGTAATATAACAACAGATTTACAAGCTATTATTAGCGATATAGATCGCTATGATCGTAAGCGTGTACTAATTTCGAGCTGGACAAATCCATCTAGTAACCTATATCGATTGCATAATACTGGGTATATAGAGAATTTATATAAAGATGGTCTAGAATTAACAAAAGTTAGTGATACGCCAAACGCAGATAACGAATTTAAATATAACGAATCCGCAGATTATGTGGACGTATTTTTAGCATCTAGTTCTATTAGTGCATTTAACTCTAGTGTCTTTGAAGCAGGACAAGATTGGGAAGACTTAAAGAATCGGGTTGTCAAAGAGCAAGCAGATCACATGCGCAGTTACTTAAATAGACCAATATACAAGCGTGGTAATAGTAACTATCAAGGTGCATCCGATAGACCATACGACTTTATTGTCATTCGTTGCAACGCGCTCTTAGCTTGCGCTGATTTAGTGCGCAGCCAAGATCCAGAGAAAGCCGTAGGACTTGAAGAGCAGGTATTAGGTGAGGAAGGTATGCTCACTAAATTAAAATCACGCGAATATGTGATGTGGAACGAAACTAGTTTTCGATCAGAGTCAGGTGTTATTCGAGAAGTGAGTGTAAATGCAAATAGCACTGGCTACATTGAAGATGTCAAGATGTTTGGACCACCTAGCACTGATTATGATGAGGTCCGAGTGGTGATTAGTACCGCAGGTACATTCGCACCTGGTACTGCAAGTACAGTAAAGTACGATGTATTTACAAAAGATGATACAGGACTTAAAAGACATAAATCTGTAGATGCAGAAGTAATGAATGGTGATTATCAATCACTTGCGTATGGTGCATCAATTCGCTTTCAAGCAGGTGTTTATACAGCTTCTGACGAGTGGAGCGTTACCTTTCAATCAGATGAAATTCAAATTGGAACTGTGCGCAGTGGACAGATTTACAGATAATGGCCATTACATTTAACAATGTTATCTATGACAGAGTCATTGATAATTTTCACACGATTATTGCTGATGAATTTGGGATACAGATTTTTTACGATGAGCATCAATCTAATCAAAGTTTTTTATTACAACCTGTGTCAGATGATCTTAGCGAAGAAATTCATACAGGAATGGTACGCAATTATACAATCCTTATTAGTTACCAGGTGGATTTCGCAGGTAATTACACAAAGGAAAGTTTTCGACAAGTATCGTTAGTAGCAGAGCGTATGAAAAGACTTATTTACAATAATAGAAACTATACTGTATCGAATGCAAGGCAGTTTTATAATGCTGTCATCGACAATACTATATATGAGCGCGATGAAGACAATACAGACTTGTTACGTGCAAATATGACTGTTGTAGTTTCAGCAATGGAGATAATAGGATGATGTATAAAGCAAAAAAATCATATTTTGACTTGAAAGATAGTGAAAACTTTAAAGCTCATTGGAGCGGTAATAAGCATAAGCTTTTAATCGCAGGTCTTTCTGTAGATATAACATCTGTGCCTAAAGAATTAGAACAACATCTTGAAAAGATAGATATAAAAAAGAAATTAAAGGAAGGTAAGTAATGGCTACAAATTTTCAATCACGTACAGACATATCTGTTGCTATCGGTAGTAAAGGTAGCGCACTTGCGTTAGGAACATCTCACGCAGTAGGTGATACTTGGAATTTTTTACAAGTAACAGATTTTAATATTCAACATGTAGGTGCTACACTAGATGTCGCTCCTAATAAAAATGGAATATATGGTCAAATAGAAAGTCAAGGACATCATCGCCCAGATACAATGATGTATGAAGTCACACTTACGATGCGTGGTACGGCAACCGCAGTATTAAAATCTTGTTTATCTTTATTTAGTGAAGGATCAAGTGCAGCATCGCTAACACCTGCTTCTAGTACAGGAGTAATGAAGCATGGTGCTGATAACACAGCTGCAGTGACTTTATTATTTAAAAATGGTGGTTCAGATGTAACCAAAATAAGTTCAGTAATGGTAGGTTGTTTTTGCACCTCAATGACTCTACGAGAAGCAGTAGACTCTAATGGTGGTGAAATGGTTGTAGAGTCCACCTTTGTTACTGCGTATAGACCAGTAGAAAATACATTAGCTGCTTCTGCTGAAACTCTAGACACTGGCACAGTAAAAAACATTTTCTCACTTACGACCACAACTATAAATTCTATTGGATTAATATTAAGCTCTTGGGAAGTAAATATCACAAGACCTTTACAAAGGATTCATTATATCGATACTACGGACTACAATCCATTTGGTTATGTACAACCAGGTCCATATGAAGTCACTGGAACATTAGTTGCAAAAAGAGATGATTCTATTGAGGATTTAGTTACTAAACTAAAAGGAGATAGCTTGGGTATTCCCATCTCTATTACTTCAGGTAGTGATTTTATTTTAACGCTTCCAGATGTAATGATTGATAATTCTACAGTAGAAAATGGAGATTTTATGCTTCAGAACATACCTTTTAGAGCTTTTGCTGAAACCGAAACAGCTTCAATAATTTCAATCACGATCACGTAATACACGCCTTTTTCATCGCAGGATGAAACATGAAAGTAAAAACAGAACATGGTACATTTGATGTACCCAACATTAGTTTTAAGTCACGCAGAGACTTACACAAACTAGAAGTAGGTGCAGTATCAAAGAAAGGTGAAATAGACACCTCAAAATTCTTTATTGTACTAGATTGGATATTAAATTATTCATTTACTGATCCAGAAAAAGATCTTGGTAAGTTAGATGATAATTCAATTGATGAAGTTCTTATGGCTATTTACAACGCATATAAAGAACCAAACAAAAAAAAGTAATTATGCACCGAGTTGCTGTGTGGATGAGTTATAAACAACAACCCACACGCAACTTAACCTTTCCATACACAGCGCAGTCTCCAACGCTTAAAAAAAACATTACCTATACTGAAGAAGAGTTATGGGCAGAAATTGAGCGCATTATAGATAGTGACCATGATGGAAAATTTACGCTTGGTGCTACGTTATATTACTCATTGGTATTCTGTGCTGACTCATCGTATTTTCTAACGCCTGAAGCTATATTTGCGCTTGAAGAGTATATGTCTATGAAGAGATTTAACTTACCACTAGCTACAACCATAGATACTGCGGATTATCATCGGTTAGTCACCTTTTCAGCTATAGATGAAGAATTTAATGCATTGCAACAAGAAGATATGAAGAAAAACAATGGCTGAAAAAAAGTTTATTATAGAGGTTCGCACGAAAGGTTTTACACGTGCAACAAAAAATGTAAAAAATTTAGATAAAGATACACAATCTTATAATAAAGCTGCGAATAGAATGCGTGGTGAGACTCAAGGATTAATGGCTAACCTTGGTAGTTTAAGAAATAAGATTTTAGTTTATACATTTGCACTAGGTGGTGCAGTCGCAATTATGAATAAGTTTGTGAAAGCTGCTTCAGGATTTCAAGATGTAAAAACACGTTTAGTTGGTTTAACTGGAAGCGTAGAGGAAGCCAAAAGTGCTTTTATATCCTTTAATAAAATAGCGGCTACTACTCCATTTGCACTGCAAGATGTTGTAAACGCAGGTGCGCAATTACAAGCATTTGGTCTTGATGCAAAACTTACTTTAAGAGCTACTACAGATTTAGCAGCTTTTATGGGTACTACTGCTGTAGAAGCAGCCAGTTCTCTTGGTCGTGCTTTTGCTGGTGGAGCAGGTGCTGCTGACATATTAAGAGAGCGTGGAATACTCCAGCTAATTAAAGACTCTCAAGGAATTAAAGATCTTACAAAATTAACTTTACCTGAGTTTAGAGTTGCATTAATTAAGGCAATGACTGATCCAGATGGGCGTATCAGTGGTAGTGCAGATAGATTATCAAAGACGTTTTCAGGTGCAGTAACGAATATGCAAGATGCGATGACTCGTTTCGCTGCGCAAATTGGTGATTCTGTTATAGGTCCATTAACAGACGTAGTAAACAAAACAGAAAGTTTTTTTAGAGCCTTAGATCCAAAGAGAACTGCTGAAGTTGCTACAAGTATTGGTGCTTTAGCTACTGCCTTTGGTATTTTAAAAATACAAGCAATATTAGCGAATGCTGCATTTGCTTCTTATGGTAAAATAGCTAAAGGTATTGTGCTTGCAGGTACACTCTTAGGTATAGATAAACTATTTCAATTTGCTGGTACATTTGAACATTTAGAGACTGCTGTAGACGATAGTTCCGATTCTTTAAACAATCAAAGTAATGCGTTAGATGCATATCTAGCTAAAATAGGTCTTGCTGATACTGCTATAAATAATATGGCAGAAAGAGTTGAAGCATTTCAAAAAGCAAATAAGTCTTTATTAACTGGTTATGAGGATCAGGTAGCTGCTTTATTGGCTCAAGAAGCCGCTTTAAATGGCAAAAGCCTTGTAGATCAAGAGACAATTAAAAATATGGGTATAATGTCACCTAAGATGATAGTAGCAATTGAACAAATAGAAATTATAACTGCTCGTATAAATTCAAGAATTGCAGCAGAAAAAGAATTAAACAGAATTACACAAAGCAAGGCATCTAAAGAATTGGCTCAGATGCAAGCTGAATTAGATATGGAAGATTTTTTAGAGGAACAAAGGCAAGAAACATTTAAAAAAGCTAAAGAAGAATTAGACGATTTAAACAAAAACGCTAGTAAAGATTTAGCTAGTAACATGAAAGATAGTGTCACAAGTGCAAACCAATTTGCAAATAGTATTTTAGCGGCTGCAAGCGCAATGAAAATGTTACAAAGTGATACGGAAATGACAACTAGTAAACTATTTACAATGGTAGGTAGCTTACTAATGTTAGTTCCAGGTGGACAAGTACCTGGTGCAATGGCGCAAGCGTTTGGTATGCTTACTGCGCACACAGGTGGATTAGTTAAACAAAATAGTATCCAACGCTTTGCACAAGGTGGTCAGGTGCAAGGTGAAGATAATGTACCTATTTTAGCGCAGGCAGGTGAGTTTATAATGAAGAGATCTGCGGTACAAAATATTGGTGTACAAAACTTAGCTAAAATGAATAGAACTGGCAGTGGTGGTGGTGTTACTATTAATATTTCAGGTAATATGATTGGCAACGATGAGTTTGTTAGAGATAATTTAATTCCTGAGATACAAAAAATTAGTAATCAAGGACTTGCATAGATGGCATTAACCAATGCTCCATCAGAATCTAATGTCAATGAGAATTGGCTATTTCAATTTAGTGCAGATAATGATACTTGTTTAGAATTTGATGGTACAGATGATTATGTATCTTTTGGTAATGTTTTAGATCGCTATGTTAGTTTTACATTGGAGGCATGGATTAAAACAGATTCTTATAGCTCCAGTAGTGGTACTCAAATTATACTAGAGCGAAGTCAAGATGGATCAACTGCCGCTAAGAATACAAATTGGCAAATTGCTTTAAGTAATAATGGTCTTAGATGTAAGTATCAATATGGAAGTGGATCAAATGTATCTAATACTGTTACGACTAGTGCTATTACTGTAAATAACTGGCATCATGTAGCCGTATTACGGGATGATAGTAATGATGAGATGAGATTTTATGTTGATGGCGTTAAAATTGGTACTGTCACAACTAATGTATCTAATTCTCCAACTGCTGGTACTTCAGGAGAGGTGACCATTGGTGCTAATTTTGAACAAAATAATGAATTTAGTAATAGAATTGCACATGCTCGTGTGTGGTCTACCGCACGATCAGATAATCAAATTGCACACTACTATAACAGAACCATTGATAGCACTGCATCTAACTTAGTGGGTTACTGGAAATTAGATGAAGGTACAGGATCTACAGTTGCTGATAGTAGTAGTAACTCAAATAGTGGTACAATTACAGATGCTACATGGACAGTTGGTGGTTTTGATAAATTCATTCATTCTTTTGGTGTTGCAACAAGTGACACTACAGTAGATGCGGATTATTATCCAGGTGCAATTACCAATCAAGGTGTAAGCGTAAGAGATTCAATTGATATAACAACAGGAAAATCTACAACAAGTAACCTAGACATTAACGTAGCCAATGTTATGTTTGATGGTATTGATTTGTATAAAAGAATTTTTAATGGTACAAACAATTATTTAAATAAAAATGTTCGAGTTTACGCACAATTTAATGGTGCAGATTCATTAAGCGATTGCCAACGTATATTTACTGGTAGGATAGTAGATCTAAAGGTCAATCAAAACGAGGAATTGTCATTACAGATTAATTCTTATAGACCTTGGGATCAAGTTAGTTTTCCTCAAGATCAAACACACACAACAAATACATACGTACCAACAGTCTATGGAGATTACGATCATAATACGTCCACAGTTGGGACTCCAGTTTTAGTAAATAATAAACTATTTCCATGTCCAGTAATTGCCAGAAGTAATAGTTTTATCACTACACTAATGCCTAAGTCTTATTCTTCAAGTAGTAATTCTTTTTTAAACATGCACTTTGGAGATGATTGTTTTTTACCAGCTAGAACTGTTTCTAGTCCATATAATGTAAATGAAACAACAATTGTATATGATGGTCAAAATTGTATAGAAACAAAATTAAATAAATATTTTGGTGGTATTACACGCGCTCATAAAAATAATCCTGATACATCATTACCTGAATTTAGTAATCAGGATTTAGCTTTTGACAATGATGAATCTACATTTTCTACTGTTACTTTAAGTGCTAGTGATCCAAGTGCCGTTTTAGCTTTTGGATTAGATGAACACAAGTTCTATTCACAAGTGTATAGAAGAATACATGTGTTTGTAAAAAATTCAGCTAGTGAGGTAGTGAATGTAATAGGAATTATTGGTGATGGTAATTATGCAACACAAGAAACAAGAACAGAGCAACAAACCTTTAGTAATTCTTCTACTATATATGAAGTGGTAATTGATGTTAGAGAAAATGATGGCGGAGATAACCTATTTATGCCAACTGGTTTATCAACAAATTTAAAATTTCTTCATGTTTCAGGTTCGTATGGTACACTAAGCGTTCAAAAAGTACATGTTGAAGTTCTTGCAGTTGCCTATGGTTCTGAAGCTAGTGACAACGATGAAAAAAGAATACATATGGATAGTGATGCAAATCAGATAAATAATACAAAATTTTTATATTCAGGTGGAGATGGTTTAAATGCGTCTTGGGATGATGGTGCAATTGCCCATGGACACGATGCACACAGAGATTTATTAATGAGATTTGGTGGTATGTCTAGTGACACACCAACGAATTATGCATCATTAAATACGGACAGAGCTATTGATAATTGGAAGATACGTTACTGGCAATTAGAACCAACATCATTAAAAAACAAGTTAGATCAACTAGCTTATGAATTTGGATTTTGCTATAAAATTGATGCAAATGGTGTATTGAAGTACATTCATGTTAAGAAATCTAGTGAATTATCTGCTACGCTCAACTTAACAGTAAATGATATAAATAAAGTTAATATATCTACAACTGGTTTAAGTGAAGTTATTACTAAGATGATTATAAATAGTGATCTTCATCCAGCTAATTCACAAATGTATAGTGAAAGTTCAACAATTACAAATACAGCTACAAGAGCAAAATATAATCTTGGTGATAAAGAAGGAATTAAACAACAAAATTTAGATATGAATGTTGGAGTAATTCCGACCACCGCTAATGCGGATTGCAACGCAGATTGGTACTCCTACTATAACAATATTATTGGTGATATTAAAGTATTGGTTAGTTGCGATGTCGTTAATCCAGCTAAAGGTTGCCAATTAGAAACGGGTGACATCGTTACGTTTACAGACATGCCAGTAGAGATGTTTGGCACAGATTTTAGCACTAGTAAGTATTTTATGATTATACAAACAAATCGCTTACCAGGCAAGGTAAGCATAACAGCAAGAGAGGTAGGCTAGTGGCTAACCAAAATATTCAAATACCTAGATTTTACACCGACTTAGTATCTTATTTTCGAGCAAGAGGATCAGCTATTGGTGCAATATCTTCTACTACTGGTACAATACAAGTGCAAACAGGAAGTGTCCATGAATTATTTGATCTAAGACCATTAAATCAAGTTACCTTTGATACAAGTGCAAACCCAGCTAACCATGTATTAACTCAAATTACATTTTCGACAGATCAATTAAAACAAAACTATATTGCTATTCTCAATCACAACCTTAAAACAGCAGTCGGCAAAATAAGAATATTTGCTGGAGACGTTTCTAGCGATATAATTGCTCTTGATGGTGGTAATGCAGATACAGCAGATATTAATTGGGGTAGTGTTGCAACTGTAGACGTAGTGAATGGAGACACAAGAACTGCTGCAAGTGATAATAAATCTTTAGTCATAGAGCCAGCATCAGATGGCACAACTATCATTACTTTCCCAGAGCAAGGTTTACGTTATTGGGCAATACAATTTGAAGGAAATACAACCAATACTGGTAATGCAATCAATGGAACATGGGGTTCAACAGACCTTGCAGTTGGTGGTATTATGATCGGTGAATACTTTGATATGCCAGTTAGTCCAGATCTTAGTTTAACAAGGTCCATTGTCTATGATAAAGTAAACGTATCAGAGTCCGCAGGTGGGCAGAGATATTCGACTGCAACTAGTTTTGGAAAAACGGCATCTAGTACCTCTAAAAGTCCTTTTGCATTAGGAACATATCCTCAAAATGCATATGGTGGTAGGCAAGTATATAACTTAAACTTTAGTTACTTAAATAATACGGATTTATTACCTGCTGAAAATTCTATTTATGGTTTTTCAGATGATTCCGTTATATCTGATGTTTGGAATATAATAGATGGTCCTAGTAGACCATTTATCTTTAGTATTGATAACTCATCCGCAGGATCAAACGCAGAGTCCGAACATTTGTTTGCACGATTTGCACAAGACAGCTTAGACATGCAACAGGTAGCACCTAACGTGTATAGCGTTGCAATGCGAATAGAAGAAGAGTTCTAAATTGTAAATAAAACTTGCATAGTGTTGACAATGGCTTTAGTTTCTGTCAACACTTATGAAGAGTTTACAGCAACATATGAGAGAGTGTGGTTTTAGTCAAAACCAATTAGCGCGTGAAATCGCTTTAGACAAGTCTATGCTCTCCTTAATGATGCGTGGGAAACGTAAATTTCGACATGAGCATAAAGTACGTATAGCTCGTGTACTAGGTCTTAAAATGGATTTCATTGAATGGCCTTATTAAGTTTATATAAAATTTGGGCAGTGCTGTTTGAAGTGGCGTTTTCACACCTACTCTCTCTCTCTCTCTTTTACGTCATTAGGCATTGCCCATGCTCATAACAATTCACATAGAAGATAAAGAAGAGAGAATACAATTCGCACAATCAGTGCGTAAAATCTTGGGTAAATCTCAAACATACATTCCAACTGCGCGAAAAATCTGGAAAACAGATATTGGTGTCAAAGCATCAACAGATATGGCAACATATATGTCTGTTATTGCATTGATCAATCGCAGAGGATATAACTATAAGACAATAAAGGAGTACAGATGAGTGGACTATTAGAAGCTACCTACAGCGTGCCAAGCACAGGTGACAGTAGCTTTATGAAATTTGTCAAGGGCGAAAACAGATTCCGAATATTAGATAAGCCAACATTAGGCTATCAGTATTGGCAAGATGATAAAACGCCAGTTAGGATTAAAACAGCAGGTGATGCGCCAGCAGGTGAAAAGCCAAAGCACTTTTGGCAGATTCCAGTTTATAGTGCTGATTCAGTCAAGGTTCTCGACATTACACAGAGTACTGTCCAGAAGCAACTTACAGAGTTAGATCGCAATAGTGAGTGGGGTAACCTCAGAGACTATGATGTGATTATCACTAAAAATGGGGATGGAATGGAGACTACTTACACAGTAACTCCATGTCCTAAAGCACCATTAAGCACGGAAGCTGAAAAGATGTTTAAGCTTTTTAAAGAGACATATCAACCTGAGAAAGTGTTTGATGTATCTCCTACTGCTGAAGCTGATGATGAGTTGCCTTTTTAATGCCATCTAAAGCATCACGTAAAGGTTATCAAGGTGAAGTCGAGGTCGTTGAATTGCTCCGCGAACTCGGCTTCATTGCCGACAGATCATGGGGTAGTGATGGTCGTAGTTTTGGTGAGAAGAGCGATATAGATGTTAAGGCTACGAAAGGTGACCTAACAATTTTAGTGCAGGTAAAGCGCAGAAAAAAGATTGCAGATTTTTTATCATTCAGGAATGCAGATGTAGTTATGGTCCGCCAGGATCGTAAACCTTGGTTGTGGATTGTAAAGCATGAATGGATGAAAAAGTTATTTAAAAGCGGGATCGTAGAAACCCATAAACCCGAAAATGGCGTGTCTAAAGATCGTGATAGTCGTGATCCCGCTGAACTATTATAAGGAGAGAGAATGCCACATCCAATGAAACCAAGTTCAAGAGCAGCATTAGTAGAGACAGTAGGTAATTGCATTGAGAAAGTGTTAAGAAAAACATTAGCAGATGAAGACAAAAGAATGGACATTGCATTAGAAGTATGCGATGAGGTCTTGAGAGAAATAGATAAAAAAGGAGAAAAAAATGAGTTTATTTAATAACATAGAAGAAGTAGAAGAACAAGAGTTTTGCTGGAATACCTATCAGCAAGAAGTTATTCAAAGTAATATCAAGAAATACATAACGCTAGAGAATGCAGTGGTTGCCATTGATGCTGAAATAGCAAGTCTACGCACTACTATTGAATGCTTAAAAGATCTGATAGACTGGGAGAGTGAATGATTTATAAAGATTTTAATGCCTTTAGAGAAGAATTTCTTGCGAAAGCATCGAGTATTAGTGATAAAAAGTCTATTGAATACACGATTAGTAATACAGACAAATTCTATAATTTTAAGCATGTTGCGGAACGGCTTGGGATTACTGCAAAGCAGGCTCTAATGGTATATGTGTTAAAACATGTCGATGCAATATGTAACGATGCGAAAACAGGTAAAACATACAGTGATGAAACCACATACCAACGATGTTTAGATGTAATTAATTATATGGTTTTGTATGCTGCAATGGAAAAGGAAGATCCACATGCAAATAATACTGAACAAGATGGAACTAAGATTAGCATCAGCTCTAGCGAAAGCCAAAATGGATCAGAACCAGGCCAATGGAATGATCTCAAGCGGGCCACGTAGTCTAGAAATAGATCTACGCGGTGTTAGCGGTGAATTAGCGGTCTGTAAGAAATATAACGTATACCCAGACTTTGTTATTGGACCACATTATAGTGGCTATGACTTAGTGTACAACAATCTAAGAATTGATGTTAAAACAACCAAGTATAAGCATGGATACCTACAAGCCAAGCTAAAAAAGAAAGCAAGCGATTGCGATGTATTTATCTTAGTCCAAGATTCATCACCTCATTTTAATTTAGAAGGATGGACATCCTCTGTAGATTTTTTAACGCAGGATAATATAAAAAACACAGGCTGGGGTGATAAGTTTACATTGCAGGCAGATCAGCTAAGACCTATGGATGAGTTAGAGCAATATGCATAGTGTCCAGAAAGGTAAGATTGGAGAGCTTGCAATTCGTCAAGACTTACTATCACAAGGTTATAATATTTATTTACCTGAAGTGGATGTAACCCAGGTAGATATGATCGTAGAAACAGCAAGTTTTGCAATAAGAAGAGTGCAGATTAAGTGTGTGACGAAGTTGCGTAGAGGTACGGCAATCGAGGTGGATACCACTAAATATAAAGATACAAATCGTGTGGATGTCGTTGCGATATACTATGAGCCAAAGAATATAATTGCTTATGTACCATATCAAAATACGCATGCAATTAGTCTAGCGTTGAGTACAGGTAAAAACAATCAAACAAAAGGCAGGAAATGGTTCTACTCATATGAATACTTTCCTGAGTTTAGCTAATGATGAAAATTATTTCATTAGGAATGGGTGTTCAAAGTACCGCTTTATATATGATGAGCAGTCTAGGAAAAATAGAACGTGCAGATCATGCAGTATTTAGTGATCCTGGAGCGGAATTGCCACGTACATATGAAATCGTAGAGTTATTACAACAATGGGCAAAAGATAACAATGGTATTCCTATTCACGTAACAAACAAAAAGAATTTATATAAAGACATAATAAAGCAACAGAACTCAACTGGACACAGGTTTGCTTCTATACCAGGATTTACTGAGAATGGTGGAATGATACGCAGGCAGTGTACTAAAGAATATAAAATTGATCCAGTGATTAAAGTAATACGATCATTGCATAATTTGAAACCAAGAAAGCATATGCCGAAAACAGAAGTATGGCTTGGGATTTCATTAGACGAAATACAACGTATGAAAACTAGTATGCTACCTCGTATTCAGTATCACTATCCATTAATTGAAAATAGATTAACAAGAGGTGATTGCATTTCTTTTTTTGAAGAGATACTATTTCCAGTACCACCAAAATCTAGTTGCGTATTCTGCCCTTATCATTCGGATCGTAATTGGAAAGAGTTAAAAGAAGTCTATCCTGAAAGTTGGCAACAGGCAGTGAAAGTAGATGAATCAATTCGAGATATGTCGCAAAAAGGAAAAGAAGAGCCAATTTATGTGCATAGATCGTGTAAACCATTAAAAGATGTAGAGTTCGTAGATCAACAAGAATTGTTTATGTGCGAAGAAGGATTTTGCGGATTATGAAAATAAAGTATGCAGGTAGTATTGATTATGACGATGAAAATGGTGAGTGGAGTGACGATATTATTTGGGGAAATAATTATGCAGAGTTCATACAGGATATGAAAGATCATATGAAAAAACGTCAGAATAGTAGTGTATTCTTTGCAGCAAAGTATGTGAATGACATAGAGCGTGATATTACATCTCAGGTCAAGTCTGATTGTGAATGATGTGTATATATCCTTTGAAAATGAAGTGATTAGAAAACCTAAAAAGAATTTAGATGCAACGCTTGCAGATAAGTATATTTATTATTGCAAGAATTGTAAGCATTGTTGGGAGAAAACTAAAACGCGGTGGAGTAATTGTATTTTATATTATGATAATTTCCCAAGCTATAAGAAGACAAGAAAAATTTGTAAAAGATGTACACCTGACAAAAGTGTGAAACTTAAGGATGATACCTAGGTTGGCCCTGGTTGACACAGCCATGTCAGGTGTATAAAACAATAGGAGTCAAAAATGATAATGTTTGGTATTGCAGAATGGGTAGCTAATATATTAGTGTTAGGTCTAGGAGTGTTTTTCTGGATGCTTGCACTTGCAGTTGGTTACTTAATTATAGACGAAATAATAAGTAAAACAAGGAGAGAAGATGAGTAGAACAAAGCTGCATGGTCAAAACTATGTATTAAAGGATGGTAAACGTGCCGCCAGTGTCACTACAATCATAAATAATCAGCTTGGATGGAATAAAAACACATTAATATCTTGGGCAAAGCGGATCACCGCGCAAGGAGATGATGCGGATGAAGTCATGCGGGAAGCAGGTCATATTGGTACATTGTGTCATTTGATGATTCAAGGTTATTTAGATGGTTTTGATGTAGATACGCGGGATTATTCACCAAACCAGGAAGAGCAGGCGTTAAGAGCATTTGTAGGATTTAGAAATTGGTACGATAAAACTAATTTCAAGGCGTTAAGAAATGAATTTGCCTTAGTGAATGAGGAATTACGTGCGGGTGGTACAGTCGATTGCGTTGGTAAGATTGGTGATGATTTAGTATTAGTTGACTGGAAGACAAGTAAAGGTGGTCCATATCCAGAGATGATGGTGCAGTTAGGTGCATACACGATGATGTTTGAAGCTGCGCAGCCAAAAGCAAAGATTGCCTATGGTGTTATTATGAGGTTTGGTAAAGAAGATGGGAAGTTCCATAAGCATGTCATTAGTCGTGAAAAGTTAGACGTTGGTGCGCAGGTATTTAGGCATTGTTGTGCGTTATATTCTTTGCGCAGGCAACTGTGACTAGTCCTAGTGATGTATTCTCCAAAATAACAAACAATGGTACACGCGCTTACTGTCCAAAGTGCGATGATAAAGAAGAACGTATCCAAGGTACAATACAGATCAATGCAGACTATGCATTCTGTCACAAGTGTCTTGGACATTGGGATTTTCTTGGAGAAAAAGATCGAACACCAAAGATAGAATATAAGCTAGAGAATACAACTCCTAAAGTAGCCAGTAAGGAAGTAGCGAAGAGTGGCTATCCACAAGCGCGAGAAAAATTTATAGCGCATTGGGAAATAGTCGTTAAAGAACTTGAGCTGCCCTGGAATAAGAAATGTCTCGATATGCCAATCGGGATACGCAGAGATGAGAAGAAACAAGCACAATTAGTATTCCAGATTAGAGATAATCATGTCAAGTATCATAAAGGAGCGCAGTTCGGTGATGCAAAATGTAAGGTATTTGAGACTCCGCATCTCTCTAATGAGTACCTACTCATCTGTGAAGGTGAGAAAGATGTTATCACCGCTTACTGCAATGGCGTGCCTGCGCTGACGTTTACGTCTGGTGCGGGTGCGCTGCCTGCTAAATTAACCTTGCCACCTCAATATAATAAGGTATACATTGTGTACGATAACGATGAAAAAGGCGAGGAAGGTGCAAAAAAACTAGCTAAAAGGCTTTTCGACACTAAGTTAGAATTGCACATTATGCAGTGGGTAGGCAAGTCGGATCGGTATGATATTACGGATTGGTTTAATGATGGGCATACGATGGATGAGCTCATTGGATCTTGTGTCCGATTTGGTGACAAGCCTGAAGATCTTGGTGGTATGCGCAGGTTTAGTCCAAGTGAGTTTGCGAAGACATTCCATCAGATGCCAGAACCAATCATTGAGAACCTTTTATTTGAGAAGGACCTTATGGGATTGGCAGGTGGTACAAATGTAGGTAAATCTGTGATGAGTATGCAGTTGTCTGCGTGTCTTGCGATGGGAGTGCCGTTTATGAACTTCCGTATCCCAAAGCCAAGAAAGGTAATGCATGTGCAGTTTGAGCTAAAAGATGAGAGCTTTCGTGTATTGATCGAGAGAACCGCAGGACATATGCTAGAGAAGTATCCAGTGGAAGCAAAGCGATTTGAGGAGAATTGTAGCATCTTGAGCAGTGGGCAGATCGATGTCTTTACAGACAAGTGGGATCAGATCGATAGCAACCTAACCTTTGAGCCACGTGATGTGTTGGTCGTAGACAATCTATATACGAGTACCAATAAGAATGTGAGTAAGAACCAGGATGTAATGGATCTGCTGCGTAGGATGGTGAATCTGAAGAACAAACACAACGTGGCGATTGTCATTGTGAGTCACCATAAAAAGCTCGGTGAAGCGAGTCCTTTGGACGTAAGCCATATGTTAGGTGGTAGCGCGTATACGAATCACCTGGATGGGATCGTACAACTTGCAAGTAGTAGCCGTATGCCTGGACTTAAGGTGATGAAGATTACGAAGGTGCGAAGTCAGAACGATTTGCATGGAGTGCCAGTTGGAATCAAATTGCATAATGTGAGTGATGGTCCATTATACTTTGAGTATATGAAGCCACTACCCAAGAATGAAATGTTTTGGTACACAGATCCGCATGAGTCGATTGAAGAAAAAGTTCTTAATGCAGTCATAACAGATGGTCATAATTTTAGTAGCAATGCGTTTGCTTCTGCGCTGGAATCGGTGGCTGGGATTAATAGTAATACAGGCGTTTATAATTGGCTAGAAAGAATGGAAAATCAAGGATTAATTATAAAGGTTTCTCATGGGAACTATAGAAAACTTGAGAGTGAATTGGATGGATTCCAGGATTAGTCGTGGTGTGGAGAAGAGGAATATGAGGAATATGAGGAATATGATATTCCTTTTGGTGTTTTGGGAAAGGAATATAAAACGTGCTTGTATGTATATAAGAGAGAGATATTCTTCATATTCTTTATATTCCTTATCCTAGGACCATTGGTGATTTACGCTGAAAAATGTCCATTATCGAAGAAAAAGGATAAATCCTGCGAATGGGCATTGCAAGCTAGTGATGGACTGCGATGTAGCATGGTGATTGAGTGGTATGAAGACACACGAGTTTGCAATTTAGATCGATGCTGGATTCGTTTGCAGAGTAGAGATAAGTTAGCGTGGCGAAACAGAATGCTGAAAAAAAAATAACCACGCCAGTATAATATAATAAGCAACAAATTGTTTGATAATGCAAAAAAAAATAACCATGGCTATATAATATAATAACCTCAAGATTAGTGCGATAATACACGCAAAAAACACCAAAAAAATAATCAAAAAATAAATTATTATAAATATTGCCATAATTTTTATTATGTATAATAGACCAAAAAAGAACATTAAAAAAAAAGCATAAAAGCGCATTTATATTTAGTGAGATTTAGTCAATGTTTTGAATGATAAACTATTTTAGACCAGGTTAGAGCGTAAATTTAATGATAGTGTTTA